>Ga0209800_10000095_pt1 | contig 191795 bp, 155 predicted proteins | sample Higcelweek8metaG_FD_187174 | JGI IMG/M metagenome (GOLD analysis project Ga0209800, IMG submission 187174) | Freshwater pond sediment microbial communities from the University of Edinburgh, under environmental carbon perturbations - High... | ecosystem: Environmental > Aquatic > Freshwater >... | reverse complement strand
TCAATAGCTCGACGCTTGTTATCTGGAAAGAGATCTCGGCAAATGTTGGTACTTTCAGTAGCCTGTAGTGGTGGCCTCCGCAGTTTGGGCCATTCGGACGCGTGGACCTCAATCCGAGGCCTAACGCTGGAGTTAAGCCGCCCTGTGGCGGGGCGGCGGACGCGTGCAAGCGTAGCGCAAAGCACGCGGCTGACGCCACGACACGGGGTCGGCTTGAACAACTTGTTAGGCGCGAAGGAACCCGGCGAGAACGAAACCCCAGCGCCATTGCCGAAAGCCGAAGCCAGGACGCATGAGCGCGCCCCGTGAACTTTCCGCCGGAAGTCTCCGAAGCGACCGCATCTGGAGCGGACAAGCCATTCGGAAGCTGACGGCTGTCTCCGAAGCCGGCAAGCGCAACGCTTGCAACGTGTGAGCGCGAACTGCGACGTGCCCGAAGAGGCAACGCGCCGATTAGCCAACCGAAGAGCAACGCCAACCGAAGCCGGCTGAGCTGCAGCGCTGCGATGCAAAGCTACAAAACGCTTTTCTGCCGCCTAACGCCTGAGTTAAGCCGCCCCGCAGCGGGGCGGCGGACGCGTGCTAGCGTAGCGTAGGCACGTGGCCGACGCCACGATGCGGGGTCGGCTTGAACGAATTGTTAGGCGCCAGCTGGTAGCCAACAACTGTGATTACGTCAAAAGCCTCGGCGAACACCCAACGCCCTTCTACGAAACGGAAAGCGTAGCTCTTGGTCGGCTTTGGTGCCTTGACCGACAGTGTGCCGTCAGTGCTCGCGTACCAGCAAGGTTTGCCTTCAAACCGCTCAGGAAGCTGTGCAAGGAGCGTTTTTGCGGCGGCAGGCTCTAGCTCAATCAGCCCCGATGGGTGCTGTCCCGGCTGAGGGAAGTAGGTATATACCGGACACTTTCCTGCATATGCCGGCGGAATACAAAGCACAAGAAGCAGAAACACAAAGGAGCGCATAACTTACCTCTGGCGCCTAACGCCGGAGTTAAGCCGCCCCGTGGCGGGGCGGCGGACATGTGCAAGCGTAGCGTAAAGCACATGGCAGACGCCACGACACGGGGTCGGCTTGAACGACTTGTTAGGCGGGCCGGATGCCGGCGATGCTGAACTGCGGACGAGTTGACCGAAAACCGAAGACCGGATGATTGAGCGCGCCCCGCAAACTATCAGCCGGCCGTGTCCGAAGCCGCCGGCCAGATACGGAAAACTCGCAGATGAAGATCCTTGCTTCCGAAGCCAGGCAACGCGACGCATGCGAATTGTGAGCGCGCACTGTGGACGTAACCGAAGAAGCGACATGCCCACGAACCGTCCGAAGAGCAACGCTGACCGAAGCCGAAAAGTTGCAGCGCCGACAATGCATTTGCTGAATGCTCTTTGCCGCCTAACGCCTGAGTTAAGCCGCCCCGCAGCGGGGCGGCGGACGCGTGCTAGCGTAGCGCAGGCACGTGGCCGACGCCACGATGCGGGGTCGGCTTGAACGAATTGTTAGACCACGTCCGGGAAGGTTACCGCGACGTCATCAACCTCTAGGCCTGAGGCAAGCTTCACTTTTGCCACGCATGGACCCGAGATGTGATGAGTGGTGCCCTGTAGTGTGTGCGACGTGATACTGGGGAAGCTAATACGAATAACATCTGCACCAGAAACAACGTGACCATTGTTGTGGACGGTGTATCCGCCCATTCCATTTGCTTTTACTTCGTACGACATTTCAGCTCCTTGAGTGGTCTAACGCCTGAGTTAAGCCGCCCCGTGGCGGGGCGGCGGACGTGTGCAAGCGTAGCGTAAAGCACATGGCCGACGCCACGACATGGGGTCGGCTTGAACGAATTGTTAGGGCCCACAGGTGCGAACCCCGGAAGCCTCGGCGGCCAGAAGCATAAGGATGCCTATCGGGGCAGCAAGGATGCCAAAGAATAGCAACGAACCTAGAAATGCAGGGATTGTGGGGCGCCAGATAAGAGGCACGGCCAGCGCAAGCGCAAGACATGCTGTGGCGGTACTCACTAACGCAACGAGTGAAGATGAGCTCGAAGAGTGAAAATCACCGATGCCTTGCTTTGCATCAAAGAGACATCCGGCGTTCCATGCAAAGTAGTAGCCACATCCAAAAAGAATTGGCGATGCTAGAGCAAGCAACCAGCCTATTCTCGAATTAGCGATGGACATGATTGTGGGGCCTAACGCCGGAGTTAAGCCGCCCTGTGGCGGGGCGGCGGACACGTGCAAGCGTAGCGTAAAGCACGTGGCTGCCGCCACGACACGGGGTCGGCTTGAACGACTTGTTAGGCGGGCCGGATGCCGGCGAGGGTAAAGCTGTGGCGAACTTGCCGAAAACCGAAGCCCGGACGCCTGAGCGCGCCGCCGAGAACTATCAGCCGGACCTGTCAGAAGCGACAGCATCTGGAGCGGCAAAACCAAACGAAAGCAAACGTAGCTACCGAAGCCGGCCAACGCAATGCATGCGATGTGTGAGCGCGCACCGCACACTTGGACGAAGAGGCAACGCACCGGCAATGTCTCCGAAGAGCAACACCAACCGAAGACGATGAATCACCGTTGCGAACAACACAACTACAGAACGCTTTTCTACCGCCTAACGCCTGAGTTAAGCCGACCCGTGGCGGGGCGGCGGACATGTGCAAGCGTAGCGTAAAGCACATGGCCGACGCCACGACATGGGGTCGGCTTGAACGAATTGTTAGGTGGCGGTGGATGCCGATGAGTACCGAGACCCGACGCACTTGCCGAAAGCCGGAGCGGGAAGGCCCGGACGCGCACCCGTGAACTTTTGGCCGGATGTAACCGAAGCGACCGTGCCGGTCGCGGAACACTGACCGCGACCAATCACCGTTTCCGAAGCCGGCCAACGCGACGCATGCAATGTGTGAGCGCGCCAGACGAACTTGGCCGAAGAAGCAACGTGCCGACAACCTGACCGAAGATCAGCACTAACCGAAGCCAGGAAATCAGGTTTGCGAGCAACACAGTTGCAAAGTGCTTTTCTGCCGCCTAACGCTTAGTCGACCCCATATGCGGGGCGGTAAAGAATACTGATCCTGTCCGCTCCCGCGTGTCAATCAGGAAAAACCTACAAAAGATCAAGCTTTTCCCTGATTCTTGACGGCGACCTGCGGCCTTATCGTGCTCTCCCTATGTCCCATCAGGAGAGCGGTATGTCGTACCGCCACAAAGACAAAGTGATATCGGCTTCAAACCATGAGCGCGAGAGTCATCCGCCCAGGCTCCTGGATCAGGTGAGGGCACGTTGTCGTCGGCTCAATTACAGCGTGCGCACCGAGCGTGCCTATATCGGTTGGATCCGCCGTTTCGTCCTGGCCAACGGGAAACGTCACCCGCGCGATCTTGGGGCGCATGAAATCGAGAAGTTCCTCACTGATCTGGCGGTGCGCGGCAACGTGGCGGCCAGCACGCAGAATCAGGCATTGTCGGCGCTGTTGTTCCTGTATCGCGAGGTGCTGGGGCTCGATCTGCCATGGATGGAAGGCGTGACGCGCGCGAAGCGTCCGCAGCGCCTGCCGGTGGTGCTTTCGCGGGCAGAAGTCGAGCGTCTGTTGACGATGATCGATGGTGAGGTCTGGCTGATGGCGGCGTTGCTGTACGGCACCGGCATGCGGCTGATGGAATGCATGCGTCTGAGGGTGAAGGACATCGATTTCGAACGTCGTCAGATCACCGTTCGCGATGGCAAGGGAGCGAAGGATCGGCAGGTGCCGTTGCCTGACAGTGTGCGCGATCGGCTGAAGTCGGCCGTCGAGCGCGTGCGCATCCTGCATGAACAGGATCTGGTCGCAGGGAACGGGATGGTGTGGCTGCCGCACGCGCTGTCCAGGAAGTATCCGAATGCCGAGCGTGAATTCGCATGGCAATATGTATTTCCTGCGCGTTCGCTGTCCATCGATCCGCGGAGTGGCGCAAGACGGAGGCACCACCTCGACGAGGCTGTCCTGCAGCGTGCGATCAAGGTCGCGCGTACGCGCGCCGGAATCGACAAGTCGGTGACGCCGCATGTCTTGCGGCACAGCTTCGCGACGCATCTTCTGGAATTCGGCGCCGATCTTCGCACCATCCAGTCATTGCTCGGGCACAAGGATGTCGCGACCACGCAGATCTATACCCACGTCTTGAATCGTGGTGCGGGCGGCGTACTCAGCCCGCTCGATCGCTGAGGCCGCCATGCTCGATCTTCGCTTTGCGCTTGCCTTGCTGTTGGGCGTGATGATCTGTCTTCGGCTTCCGTCGCCGCCCGGCGCAGGACTTCTGGCAATGGCTGCAGCGATCGCAGCGATCGCTGCGTGCATGCGAGGCCGATGGCGGCATCTCGCGATCTTCGCGCTGGGTTTCCTTCTCGCCGGTGCGCATGCTTCGTTCGCCTTGAAACGTCAGTTGCCGTTGACGATGGAGCATCGACAGGCGGAACTGACCGGCACTGTCATCGAACTGCCGCAGCACGAAGCGCGGCGGACCCGGTTCGTGTTGAAGGTGGATGACGTCGCGTCCCAACCGGAGGCGTTGCGCGGACGGCGTGTGCGGTTGGCATGGTACGACGATTTCGATGAGGACGACAAACCGGTGGATGCGCCACGTCTGCGCATCGCTGCCGGTAGCCGATGGTCGCTGTCCGCGAAGCTGCGCGCACCGCGTGGGTTGCGCAATCCCGGCGGCGTGGATGGCGAAAAGCATGCAATGGTCGAACGGATCGTGGCGACAGGTTATGTTCGCAATCCGCAGTTCGCGCATGAATTGAGCCGGCCTCGCGGGATCGATGCATGGCGCGAAGCGATGTCTGCGCGGATCGCCGATGCGGTGCCGCAGGCGTCTTCGCGCTTCGTGCGCGCGCTCGCGTTGGGCGATACGCGGGCCCTGGACGACGACGACTGGGCGCAGTTGCGTGCAACCGGGTTGACCCATCTCATCGCGATTTCCGGTTTCCACGTCGGTCTGGTTGCCGGCTTTTTCGCATTGTCGATGCGCGCGCTCTGGTGGTGCTGGCCCGCGCTGGGTCGCCGCGTGCCGCGGTCGCAGGCGACGGTACTGGCGGCGCTGTCCGGCGCGGTGCTTTACGCGGCATTGGCCGGGTTCGCGCTGCCGACGGTGCGTACGGTGTTGATGATTGCTGTCGTCGCGATGGCGCGCCTGTCGCGTCGCGGCTGGCGGCCCGTCGATGCGCTGTCGCTGGCGATGATCGCCATCCTGATGGTCGATCCGCTGTCCGTGTTGACCGCCGGTTTCTGGCTGAGTTTCGGCGGCGTGGCCTGGCTGCTGTGGTGTCTGCCGCAGGGCGGGCAGCATCCGTTGCGCGAGTTCCTTGCGGCGCAGGGTGTAGCGACAGTGGGATTGTTGCCGCTGACGGTGGTGCTGTTCGGGCAGGCGTCGCTGGCCGGTCCGCTGGCGAATCTGCTGGCGATCCCGTGGTGGAGCCTGCTGGTCGTGCCGCTCTCGTTGATCGGCACCGGTCTCGAATCGCTGCACGCCGGTTGGGGCGGCCCGGTGTGGCGATTGGCGGCGACGGTGTTCGATCCCAGTTGGTCGCTGTTCGGCTGGTTGGGCGACAGCCCGTTGGCTCTTTGGTGGCTGCCGGAGCCGCCGTGGTTCGCGCTGCCGCTGGCGCTGTTGGCGGCGTTCTGGTGCCTGCTGCCGCGTGGGGTGCCGGGCAAACCGTTGACGCTGCTGTTATGGCTGCCGCTGCTGTGGCCGGATCGCGAATTGCCGCGTCATGGCGAAGCGGAGCTGGTGATGTTCGATGTCGGACAGGGGCTGTCGGTGCTGGTCCGTACCGAAAACCACTCATTGTTGTACGACATGGGGCCGGCCATCCCTGAAGGATTCGACGCCGGCGAACGTGCAGTCGTGCCTGCTCTGCGTGCATTGGGTGTGCGCAAGCTCGATGCCGCGGTCGTCAGCCACGGCGACAACGACCATGCCGGCGGCTATGTCTCGGTGGCCGATGCGTATTCGATCGGGCAGCGGTTCGCGCCCGAGGCCAGCGGTCTGGACGCGAAGATTTCCGATCTGAAGACTTGCCGGGCCGGGCATTCCTGGGCCTGGGACGGCGTGCGTTTCCGTTTCCTGCATCCGCCGGCGCATTTCCCCTATCTGCGCAACGAATCGAGCTGCGTGCTGCGGGTCGAGACCGCGCACGGCGCGGCCCTGCTGACCGGCGACATCGGCCACGTGATCGAACGCGATCTGCTGCGCCGCGATCCGGCCTCGGTGCGCGCGGACATCGTGCTGGTCGCGCACCACGGCAGCAACGGTTCGTCCGATCCGGGGTTCGTCGCCGCCACCGGCGCGCGCTGGGCGCCGATTTCGGCCGGCTACGGCAACCGGTTCAAGCATCCCAAGCCGCAGGTGCTGGATCTCTGGCGCCATCAGGGCGCGACCACGCCGGTGACGGCGGAGGCCGGCGCCCTGCGGCTGCGGATCGGGCACGACGGCGTGATCGTGCAGACCGAGCGCAGCCGCCATCGCCGGCTGTGGGACGCGGTCGGCAGGCAGGCGCGGGCGGCTCAGTTATCCTATCCCCCTGAATGATTTGAACTTACGATCTGAACTTACGCGGCCCCGGGCCGGAGGATACGACGTGCTGGAACTGGTCAAGGCGGGCGGATGGCCGATGATTCCCTTGCTGCTGCTCACGGTAGTGGCGCTGGGGATCATCCTGGAGCGGTTCTGGAGTCTGCGTCGCAAGACCGTGCTGCCGCCGGGGCTTGGGGCTGAAGTCCGGGCTTGGGCGGCACGCGGCAATCTCGATCCCACCCATATCGATTCCCTGCGCCGCACCTCGCCGCTGGGGGCGCTGCTGGCCGCCGCGCTGGACGTCCGCAACCGCCCGCGCGACCAGATCCGCGAGCGCATCGAGGATGTCGGCCGTCATCTGGTCCACCGGATGGAGCGTTTCCTGAACGGCCTGGGCACCATCGCCGCGGCCGGCCCGCTGCTGGGCCTGTTCGGCACGGTGGTCGGCATGATCCAGATGTTCCTCGGCATCCTCGACAGCGGCCTGGGCGACGTGAACCAGCTCGCCGGCGGCATCGGCAAGGCGCTGATCTGCACCGCCACCGGCATGATCGTGGCGATCCCGGCGCTGATGTTCCACCGCTACTTCCGCGGCCGCATCGCCGGCTACATCGTCGATATGGAACATGAGGCGATCCAACTGCTCGACACCCTGGACGCGCCGCGCAACGCCTCGGCGCCGATGTCTGCCGGCGCGCGCGGCATCACGCCGCCGGTGTCCGGGACCTGACCGACATGCGCATCCGCGACTTCCGCGCCGACGACGAGCCCGAGATCAATCTGGTGCCGCTGATCGACGTGATCCTGATCCTGATCATCTTCTTCGTGGTCACCACCACTTTCGATGCGCGCTCGGTGCTGAAACTGCAGCTGCCACAGGCCAACGGCGAGCCCAGCGAAGCCTCCGCGAAGGCGCTGAGCGTGCTGGTCAACGCCGAGGGCCGGTATTTCGTGCAGGACCGCGAAGCCCTGCGCACCGATCTGGAATCGCTGAAGCGGACCATCGTCGAAGTCGCCGGCGACGACCGTAAACGTCCGGTGCTGCTGCGCGCCGATGCGCGCACGCCGCACCAGTCGGTGGTCACCGCGCTGGACGCGCTGGGTCAGCTCGGTTTCCGCCAGATCAGCATCGCGACGGCGCCGGAGCGCGCTCCCGCCCAAGCGGCGACGCCGGCGGCGACCAGACAATGAGCAAGCCCGAATGAGCAAGCCCGACCGCGCCCCGGCGTGGCCGATCTACCGGCGGCTGCTCGGCTTCGCCACGCCGTACCGCAAGCTGCTGCTGCTGGCCCTGGGCGGCATGTTGATCGAAGCCGCGGCCGGCTCGGCGTTCATGAAACTGATGGAACCGGTGGTCGACGAGACCTTCATCAGCAGGAACTCCCAGCTCAGCCTGATCCTGCCGCTGGCCATCGTCGGTCTGTTCGTGATCCGCGGCATCGCCGGTTACATCACCGACGTGTGCATGGGCAAGTCCGCGCGCAGCATTGCCCGCGACCTGCGGGTGCGGGTACTCGGCAAGTATCTGCGCCTGCCCGGGCTGCGTTTCGACAGCGAGCCGGTGCCGTCGATGTTGATGCGATTGGGATCGGACAGCGATCAGGTCGCGAACGCCGCCGTCGACGCCGCCAAGGTCATGCTGCAGCAGTCGCTGCAGATCATCGGCGCGCTGGTGGTGATGCTGTGGACCAGTTGGCAGGTCACCATCGCGATCCTGGTGATGGCGCCGCCGCTGGCGCTGCTGATGGACAAGGTCGCCAAACGCTACCGGCGTTTCAGCCACCGCGTGCAGGAAAGCGGCGGCCGGTTGCTGCAGGCCGCCGACCAGACCCTGAACAATCAGCAGGAAGTGAAGATCTACGGCGCTCAGGACGCCGAGTTGGCGCGTTACGGCGCGCTCGCCGACGAGAATCTGCGGCTGGCGATGAAGGTCGAATCCACCCGCAGCATTTCCTCGGCGGTGGTGCAGCTGATGGGTGCGGTGGGTCTGGCGCTGCTGCTGTTCTTCGCCGGCCGCGAGGCGGCGGCAGGGCGGCTCAGCGCCGGCGGTTTCGTCACCCTCATGATGTCGATGATGGCGATGATCCCGGCGCTGAAACAGCTGACCAACGTCCAGAACATGCTGCAGAAAGGCATCGCCTCGGCCGAGCGCCTGTTCGGGGTGCTGGATGCCGATGAAGAAGGCGACAGGGGCGCGCGCGAACTGACGCGCGCCCGCGGCGAGCTGGAATTCCGCGACATCGGCGCGCGCTATCCGGGCCAGGGCGAACCGGCGCTGTCCGATATCCGTTTCGTCGCGAAGCCGGGCACCGTCACCGCCATCGTCGGTCGCTCCGGCAGCGGAAAATCCACGCTGATCAAGCTGATTCCGCGGTTCTACGAGCCGGCGTCGGGCGAGATCCTGCTCGACGGCCATCCGCTCACCGATTACCGCCTCGCCGACCTGCGCCGGCAGATCGCGCTGGTCGGGCAGCAGGTGATGTTGTTCGACGGTAGCGTTGCCGCGAATGTGGCCTACGGCGAACTCGCCGACGTGCCAAGCGAAGGCGTGCGTCAGGCGCTGGACGCCGCCAACGCCAGCGAATTCGTCGACAAACTGTCCGAAGGCGCCGAAACCGGCATCGGCAGCAAGGGCGGGCGCCTGTCGGGCGGCCAACGCCAGCGTCTCGCGATCGCCCGCGCGATCCTCAAGGACGCGCCGATCCTGATCCTGGACGAAGCCACCGCGGCGCTCGATACCGAATCCGAGCGACTGGTGCAGGACGCGCTGAACCGGCTGATGCCGGATCGCACCACGCTGGTGATCGCGCACCGGCTCTCGACCATCGAACACGCCGATCAGGTGCTGGTGCTGGATCAGGGCCGGTTGGTGGAGCAGGGCACCCATGCCGAACTGCTGGCGCAGGGCGGGCTGTACGCGCATCTGCACCGGATGCAGTTCCGCGAGCCCGGCAGCACAGACGCGCCGGGATGAGCCTGCCGTCATGAGCATGCGCCCATGAGCAATGCACGCCGGCAGCCGCCGACGTACTGGTTCGACGGCAGCGCACCGCCGTGGCCCGCGCGCCTGCTTTCGGGCGTGTATGCGGGCGTGGTGGCGGCACGTGCCGCGCTGTATCGCAACGGCGTGCTTCGCAGCCGGCATCCGGGCAAACCGGTGCTGGTGGTCGGCAATCTGATCGCCGGCGGCAGCGGCAAGACTCCGCTCACCATCGCCATCGTCGAGCGCCTGCGCGCCGAGGGCTGGACCCCGGGCGTGGCCAGCCGCGGCTACGGCCGCGCGAGCGCCGATACTGCCCGCTGGGTCGACGCCGGCACCGATACCACGCTGGGCGGCGACGAGCCGGTGCTGATCGCGCGTCGCACCGGCGCCCCGGTGCGGGTGGATCGCGACCGCGTGGCCGCAGCACTGGCGTTGATCGAGGCTCGCTGCGACATCGTGATCTGCGACGACGGCCTGCAGCATTACCGGCTGGCGCGCGATGTCGAGATCGAAGTGATCGACGGCCGCCGCCGTTACGGCAATCGCCGGCCGCTGCCGGCCGGGCCGATGCGCGAACCGCCGGAGCGCGGCGATCGTTGCGATTTCCGGGTGGTCAATCTGGGCGGCGACGAACAGCAGGACGCCGGTTTCGGCGAATGGTCGATGCATCTGCGCGCGCAGGACGCCGTGCCGCTGCACGGGCATCGCGGCGCGCCGCTGTCGGCGTTCGCGGGCCAGCGCGTGCATGCGGTGGCCGGCATCGGCGACCCCGAGCGTTTCTTCGCGATGCTGCGCGGCCTCGATATCGCGGTCGTGCCGCACGCGTTTCCGGATCACCATCGCTACCGCGCCGAGGATCTGCAGTTCGGCAGCGACCTGCCGGTGCTGATGACCGAGAAGGACGCGGTGAAATGCGCCGGATTCGACAGCGAACGCTGTTACAGCGTTCCGATCCGCGCGGAGCTGCCGGAGGCGTTCTGGGTGGCGTTGCTGGATCGGTTGAAGCGGTAAACCTAGATTCTCCAAAATCGCCGTCGTCCCGGCGCAAGCCGGGATCCAGCTTTTGATCTGGCACTGAGCATCAAAACAACGGCTGGTTCACGGCTTGCGCCGGGATGACGAACCTCTGACGACGGGCTCGCTTTTGCTGCTTGCCGCTATCATTGCCCCATGCCCGCCATCTCCGATTTCGTCGTCGCCATCCCCGCCCGTTATGCCGCTTCGCGACTGCCCGGCAAGCCCCTGCGTCTGCTGGGCGGTGAACCGCTGGTGCTGCACGTCGCCCGGCGCGCGCTGGCCGCCGGCGCCCGCGAGGTCTGGGTCGCGACCGATGACGCCCGCATCGCCGATGCCTTGGCCGCCAGCGGCGTGCGGATCGCGATGACCTCGGCCGACCACCTCTCCGGCACCGACCGCTTGGCCGAATGCGCCGAGTTCGCGGGCTGGAGCGACGACACCGTCGTGGTCAATCTGCAGGGCGACGAGCCTTTCGCCCCGGCGGCGGGGATCCGGGCGGTGGCCGGGATCCTGGTGGCGTCCGGCGCGCCGATGAGCACGCTGGCGGCGGAGATCGACGATGTCGCCGCCTTGTTCGATCCGAATACGGTCAAGCTGGTCCGTGCCGACAATGGCGACGCCCTCTATTTCAGCCGCGCGCCGATTCCCTGGCCGCGCGATGCGTTCGCCCGCAGCCGCGACGCGCTGCCGCCCGGCGGGCCATGGCTGCGCCATATCGGCATCTACGGTTACCGCGCCGGGTTCCTCAAGCAGTTCGCTACGCTGCCGCCGTCGCCGCTGGAGCGGATCGAATCGCTCGAACAGCTGCGCGCGCTGGAAGCCGGGCACCGGATCGCGGTGGCGATCACCCCGGCCGCGTTCCCGCCCGGCATCGACACCCCCGAAGATCTGGAACGCGCCGAGCGCCATCTCGCGGCGGCAGGCGGAACCTGAACGATGCGTCTGCTGATGGTCTGTCTGGGCAATATCTGCCGGTCTCCGCTCGCGGAAGGTGCGGTTCGCGCGCATCTGGACCGCAGCGGCCTGGACTGGGTCGAAGTCGATTCCGCCGGCACCGGCGGTTGGCACGCCGGCGAGCCGCCGGATCGCCGCAGCATCGCGGTGGCGGCCGGTGTCGGCGTGGACATCCGCGGCCAGCGCGCGCGCAAGCTGCGCGCCGCGGATTTCGAGCATTTCGACTGGCTGCTCTGCGCCGACCGCAGCGTCCTGCGCGACGTGCGGGCGATGGCCCCGTCCGGATCGCCCGGGCAGTCCGCGCTGTTGCTGGAATGGGCCGGACTGGGCGAGGGCGGCGAGGTGCCGGACCCTTACACCGGTGGTCCCGACGACTTCCGCCGGGTCTGGGCGATGGTGGATGCCGCGGCCGCGGGCATCGTGGCCCGACTCTCGTCGACCCGTCCAAGCGTGATGGCAGGCGATATGTAATGTTGACGCTCGCCCGCAGACTAGGGATGCTGTTCTACTGATGGATATGTCGCCCGCCCCCGAATTCCCCGACAGCCTCGAATGGCTGAATCTGGCCAGGCCGCTGCGCATGGCGCAGTTGCGCGGCCGCATCACCGCGCTCGCCTTCGTCAATGCCGGCTCCGCGTGGTCGCAACAGCGGCTGGCCGACCTGGCGACCCTGCGCAGGCGCCACGGCGAACACCTGCACGTCGTCGCCATCCATGTGCCGCGTTTCGACCATGAGCGCGACGCGCGCCGGGTGTTCAAGCGCCTGCACCGGTCGGCGATGGATTTCCCGATGGCGCAGGACGCCGATTGGGTGCTCTGGCAGCATTACGGCATTGATGCTTGGCCGACCGTGGTCTTCATCGACGGCCAGGGACGGATGCGCGACCGGATCGTCGGCGACACCCCGGTGCGCGATCTCGATGTGCTGTTCGCCAGGCTTCGCGCCGAGGAAGTGCCGCAATCGGTGAACGACGAGCCGGTCGAACTGCGGCGCCACCGCGAGCCGGATCTGCCGCTGCGCTTCCCGATGGGAATCGCAGCAAACCAGCAACATTTATATGTCGTCGATTCCGGTCATCACCGTGTGCTGGAGTGCGATTTCAACGGCCGCATCCGCCGGCAGTTCGGCAGCGGCGGCCCCGGTTTCATCGATGGTCCGATGGAACTGGCGGCGTTCCAGAACCCGCAGGGCCTCTGCCTGCAGCGCGATGCGTTGTATGTCGCCGACACCGGCAATCACGCGGTGCGCCGGATCAAGCTGGGCAATGGCGATGTCGACACGCTCTGCGGCGCCGGGCGGCCCGGCGCGCCGGTCGAAGGCGTGGTCCACGATCCGCGCTCGGTCGCGCTGGACCAGCCGCGGGCCGTCGCGATTTCGCCATCCAACCTGATCTGCATCGCCACCGCCGGTGACAACAAAATCTGGGCTTACGACCTCGGCGATCGTTCGCTCAAGCTGCTCGCCGGTTCCGGCGCGCTGGATCTCATCGATGGCGAAGGCGCCGCGGCCGCATTCGCCGGGCCGAGTTCGCTGTCCATCGTCCAGCAGATCCTGTACGTGTGCGACGAGGCCGGTTCGGCGGTGCGCAGCATCAATCTGCGTACCCGCCAGGTTACGACTCTGGTCGGACACAGCGCCTGGCAGTTCGGCAGCCTCGACGGTTCGCGCAGCGACGCGCTGCTGCAGCAGCCGCAGGCGATCGCGCTGGACGGCGCATCGCCGGTGCTGTGGATCGCCGACAGCGGCAACGACCAGTTACGCACCCTGCGTCTGGGCGGCGGCGAACTGGGCACCGTCAACCTGCCGCAGCGCCTGCATCTTCCCGGTGGTCTGGCAGTCGTGGGCGGTGTGGTGTGGATCGCCGACACCGATGCCCATGCGGTCCTGCGTTTCGATACCGCCGATGGCAGCCTGCGCCAGGTTCCGATCGGCGAATGACCAGTCGGACCGACGCGACGGCCGACGACGCGTTCGACGGCCGCGCTTATGCCCGTGATCTGACCACCGCGCCCGGCGTCTATCGCATGTACGCCGCCGACGGCACCCTGCTCTACGTGGGCAAGGCCGCGGCGCTGAAGAAACGCGTCGCCAGTTACTTCACCAAAGCCCTGCCGACGCGCACCGCGGCCATGGTCGCGCAGATCGCGCGCATGGACGTTACCGTCACCCGCACCTCGGCCGAAGCGCTGCTGCTGGAAAACCAGCTGATCAAGTCGCTGCTGCCGCGCTACAACGTGCTGCTGCGCGACGACAAGAGTTATCCCTATCTGGTGCTGACCCGCGAATCCTGGCCGCGGATCGCGTTCCACCGCGGCGCCCGTTCGCTGCCCGGGCGCTATTTCGGCCCTTATCCCAGCGTGCTGGCGGTGCGCGACACGCTGAATCTGATGCAGAAGATCTTCCGCCTGCGCAGCTGCGAGGACAGCGTGTTCCGCAACCGCTCGCGGCCCTGTCTGCAGTATCAGATCGGCCGCTGCAGCGCGCCCTGCGTCGGGCTTGTCCCGGCCCGCGACTACGCCGACAGCGTCCGCCAGGCGACGATGTTCCTCGACGGCCGCAGCGACGACCTCACCGTCGAACTGACGGCGGAGATGGAAGACGCCAGCGCCCGTCTCGATTTCGAGCGCGCTGCGCGCCTGCGCGATCTCATCGCTTCGATCCGCAAACTGCAGTCGCGGCAGTATGTGGATGGCAACGCCGCCGATCTCGATGTGCTCGCCTGTGCGATGCGCGGCGCCCAGGCCTGCGTGATGCTGCTGATGTTCCGCGATGGCCGAAATCTGGGCACCAGGAGTTTCTTTCCGAAGACCAACGGCGAAGACAGCGCCGAGGAAGTGCTGAGTGCGTTCGTTTCGCAGTACTACGCCGAACACGGGCCCCCGCGGGAAATCGTGCTGGATCGGGATATTCCCGAGCGCGAATTGATCGAAGAGGCGCTGAGCGCATCGGCAACCCGTAAAGTGCAGATCAAGACCAGCGTGCGCAGCGAACGCGCCGGGTATCTCGATCTGGTGCGCCGCAATGCCGAAGTGGCGCTGGCCGCGGAGATCGGCAGCAACGCCGCGCAGCGCGCCCGCGCCGAGGCGCTGCGCGACCTGCTGGGGCTGGACGGAATCCCCCAACGGATCGAATGCTTCGACATCAGCCACACCATGGGCGAAGCGACGGTGGCGTCCTGCGTGGTGTTCGACGCGGATGGCCCGGTGCGCGGCCAGTACCGACGCTACAACATCGAGGGCGTGGCCGGAGGCGACGACTACGCCGCGATGCGTCAGGCGCTGGAGCGCCGCTTTCGGCGCGCGGTCGAAGCGTCCGCAGACGCCGTGGAAGATGCCGTGGCGCAGTCGATACCGGACGAAGTCGCGGATGTTGCCGCAACGACCGCTGCGTCTTCCCGCGCCCCGGCCGTGCTGCCCGATCTCCTGTTGATCGATGGCGGGGCAGGGCAGGTGGCCCAGGCCAATGCCGTACTTGCGGATCTGGGCGTGGTCGATGTCTACGTGGTCGGCGTGGCCAAGGGCGAGGCCCGGCGTGCGGGCGATGAGACCCTGTTGCTGCCCGGCATCGATGGAAAGCCGGGTCGCGAACTGCGCCCCGGGGCCGGCTCGCTGGGTCTGCAATTGATCCAGCAGGTCCGCGACGAAGCGCACAGGTTCGCGATCACCGGCCACCGCGGGCGGCGGCAGAAAGCGCGCAATGTGAGCCGTCTGGAGGATATTCCCGGCATCGGGCCGCGCCGACGCGCTAATCTGTTGCGGCATTTCGGAGGGCTGGGCGGCCTGAAGTCGGCCGGAATCGAGGAAATCGCCCGGGTCGAAGGCATCAACGCTGCGCTGGCCGAGCGTATCTACGCAACCCTCCACGGTTTGGAATCACAAGGACAACCATGAAGTTGACGGTACCGACCATGCTGACGCTCGCACGGATCGTGATGATCCCGGTGCTGGTGTTGTTCTTCTATCTGCCGTACGGCTGGAGCAATTTCGCCTCCGCGGCGCTGTTCGCACTGGCCGCGCTCACCGACTGGCTCGACGGCTGGATCGCGCGCCGCTACGCGCTGCATTCGGCGTTCGGCGCTTTTCTCGATCCTGTCGCCGACAAGTTGATGGTCGCGGTCGCGCTGTTCCTGATCGTGCAGGGGCATCCCACGCCGTGGATGGCGTTCTGGGCCGCGGTGATCGTCGGCCGCGAAATCGCGGTGTCGGCGCTGCGCGAATGGATGGCGGAGATCGGTCAGCGCGCGACGGTGAAGGTCGCCGCGATCGGAAAATTCAAGACGGTCGTGCAGATGCTGGCGCTGCTGTGCCTGCTGTATTCCGTGGTGCCCGGGCGCAAACCTGCACCGTGGCCCGGCGACATGATTTTCCATATCGGCGATTGGATGTTGGCTGTCGCCGCACTGTTGACACTGTGGTCCGGTGCCCAGTATCTGATCGCCGCCTGGCCCGCATTGATGGCCGATGAAGGAAAGAGTGTTGACAGTTCCGCCACAGAAGGTAAAATTTCAATTCCACCGCGGGAATAGCTCAGTTGGTAGAGCGCAACCTTGCCAAGGTTGAGGTCGCGAGTTCGAGTCTCGTTTCCCGCTCCAGATTCAAGTAAACCCCGGCTCGCCGGGGTTTGTCATACAAGGAAGTCACTGGCCTGGTGGCAGAGTGGTCATGCAGCGGCCTGCAAAGCCGCGTACGCCGGTTCGATTCCGACCCAGGCCTCCAGTGTTGCGAAAACCCGCTTCGGCGGGTTTTTTGTTGTCTGCGATATTGCGGCGCTGCGGCGATTGTTTTGCCGAGTATGTTTTCGCTGGCTGTTTTCGCTGATTTGTTCCGCGAATTGGTTCGCGGCCCGTGAGACTTTTCTGGACAGTATCGTCCCGGACATGGGATCGACTCGTCTTTCGATTACATCGGCGGCGGCGCCTTTTTCTGTCCGGTCATATTCGGCTGTGCCGTCTCAACCCTTGGGCGGAGAACCGGATGATAGTTTGAGCGGTACGATTTCCGGATGGCCGCAAGCGGGCTCCAGGCCGATCCTGCGCCCGCACAAGCCCGATTCCAGTGCCCGTTGGCGGGGGGCGGCACTGCGCGGAAGGGCGTATTCCAGTGGTACCGTCGAAGCGCCCGAAGGAATTCCTTGACGGGCATCTACTCGTTAGCGAAACCGGTTTTCTGCCCCGGAGTGCTAACAATTCTGTTATGGAATACACCAAGGAGATATCAATGCACAAGAACATGCCCCGTACGCACTTTTTGTCCATCGCCGTCCTTATGGGGGCTTCGATGGCGAGCCCGCTGGCAAGCGCGCAGTGCGGTTGTCCATCGGACAAGAATGGTGCGCCCAAGGCGCCGTTCGGCTTGGGCCTGCCGTTTCCGGCGGCGCCCGATATGGCGCCCAATCCGGCGTGGCAGGTCTATGAGTTCGAGCGTGACGGTATCCGGTACCTGCAGGTCAACGACCGCTACGGCATTGTGCGGGTGGCGGTCGGGCATATCGACGGTACGTTTTGGGTCCTGCCCATCGGCATCGATGCCGATCGCGTGGCGGTGGCTGGCGACGCTGTACCGGCTGGCATACCTACAACGCTCTATAGCTCCGCGGACCTGCAGGTCATTCTCTACAGCAACGGTAATGAGGATCGCTGGCTGGTTCGCAGGCCGTTGCCGATCAATACTGCGTCCATCCGTTCGCGGGTGCGTGTGCCGAGCAGGATTGACTGAACCGCCTCATAGCCCGGATGTGCAAAGCACATCCGGGCTATGAATAAGCCAGAGACGGTTCGATGTAGGCGTACCCTGCGGCGAGCGGCTCGGAAAGCAGGATGCTGACCCTGTACGGGGCGCGATGTACGATGCCGCCGTGGGCCTTGACACGCGCGTTCAGCAACGCCGCTGCGGCTACACCTGCCTGGGTCACCTGGGGGGCAGCGTTGGGTGTCGTCACGAACAGCACGATGCCGCGTCGCTGGTGACCCTGCCAGACCCGCATCTTGATCCGATACTCGTCCGGCTGGCATTCGGACAACAAGGCGAAGGCATGGCATATGCAGCGGTACGCCACCAGTTGGAGGTCCACCGACAGATCACGGGGTTGGCCCTTGAACGCATAGAGTACTTCCGCATCGCCAGCCCAGAAATCGGTGAAGGTTTCGGAATGAACGACGGCGTAGAGCCCATCCTGCTCGATCCGCATCGGATACAGCGCCTGGGACTGCACATCGAACATGCGGCGATGCATCACGCCCCGGGTATTCAGATCCATCGCAGCTTCGTAATGGCCGCGGCTTTTGAGCCATTCGGTCATGTCCCTGCGTTCATCGTCGACGCCCAGTTGCATCTGCGCCAGATACAACAGTTGTTCGCGCAGGACCTGTTCCGTCGAGAAAAAGCTGCTTTGCGCGAGTTTGATGGCCTCCTGCTCGGCAACGCCGGATCTGCGGGCCTTCTCGTAGTGTTCGGAAATCACCGTGCCCAGGACCAAGAGGGCGCTTGCGGCAGCGGCCAAGGCCTGCTGCGCGACGAATGCGGTCGCGTCGTACGCGCCGGCCACGCCGATCCGCGGCAAAGTCATTCCGATCGCAAGATTGACGGCGACGATGCCGAGCGCCGCGCCGCGCCAGCCGTGCAGGAACGTCATGCCGACTGCGGGCAGCATCATCAGCAGAAGCAGGCTTTGCATCAGCGAGGCTTCCATATCGTGCCTCAGCACGATGGCGAAGCACATGGCGCCGAGAATGCCGGCCGAAATGGTCGCATCGCGAGTCAGGTTGTCCGTGGAAAACCACGTGCGGCTGCGCCTCGCCCAGACGAACAGAGGGGGCACCACGACCAGTATTCCGAGGTATTGCCCGAGCGCAACCCGGAAGTACTCCGCGAACGAATCGAAAGCACCGGGCCCGGCGAGCGCAACGTTCAGGATCATGTTCGACAGCGCCGACCACAGCGCGAGCGCAATTCCGATCAGCGGCAACCACCGCCACCGTTCCTCGGTCGTCTTGAATCTGCGGTTGAAGGCCAGTGCCAGGCAAGCGATCAGCGGCATCAGCAGGAATGGACTCAGATAGGCCCAGGCTTCGCCGTATTGGTCGACTTTGGGGCCTCGGAGAACCAGGAGTGCGCCGGCGTCGCCGGCGAAAACGTAGGGCCAGTAGCGGGATGGCAGAAACAGCAGGGCGGCGACGCGGATGCCGGCAGGGAGGAACCATTGATCCAGCGAGTAGTACCACGCCAGCAGATATGCCGCGCAGTAGGCCACACTCAGCGTCAGCCCCTTGATTGCCGTATTCCGTTTCGCATCGTCCATTGCTTCCCCCTGTCCTCAGGTCCCGTCCGGCGCGGTTCAGCTCAGATGCGCTGCTCTCGAGGATTTATTCTCACAAAAACCTCGTTTCGTCAAACCGTAATAAGTCGAACACGGTATGAGACGACGCCTGCTGGAAGCTGTCCAGAGTGCGATTCGATGGGTGCGCGGACGGCCGTATCGGCGATACGGGTTTGTAAGCGGTTGATTCGTCAGTGAACGATCAGAGGCAGCCCGCCATCGCGCCCAGGATGGTCAGGTTCGGAAGGTCGGCTTCCTGTACTTCCATGCGCTCCGCGTCCTTGTCGCTGCCGATCAGCAACCAGGCGTTGCGCCGGATCGCAATGCGACGGATGTCGGGCCGTCCCCAGAGGGTATAGGCATAGATTCCGCCATCCAGTACGTGCTCCTGCCGACAGACTGCGACATCGAGAAGCACCACGGCATGACGCTTGATCTCAGGCTCCATGGCGCGGGAGGGCTGGACGGCCCAGCGGACGTTGTCGATGGCGGTCAGGCCGAGTTCGCGGCGCACCATGAACTCGGGTAGCCAGATGCGGTTCGGACCATCCCCACGACCGAAGCCCGCGAGTCGATCGATCGTCACGTGGCCTTCGGGGCAGGTCGCCGAGCGCAGGCTCTGCACGCCCATGATCTGTCGTGCCGAGTCCGTCCGCAGCCTCTGGTCGTAAGCCTTGCTGATCCGTTCAGGCGCTACGCCCAGCAGCGCGGCGATGGAGAGCGCGTGTTCGGCCGGGATGGGCCGGCGGCCCGCACGCCAGTGCGCGACGTTGTTGCGTCCAACTCTGGCCACTTCCGCCACCCGGGTACTGCTGGTGTCGGTGTCGTCCATCGCCTGCATGAGTGCTTCAGCGTATTTGTCCATACCGTTGACTCGGCCGACCGGGGTGTGGTGACCAGATCATAGCGCAAGGCTTGACACACATGTCAATTATGCTAACTTCAAAACCAGATTCGCTAACATGAATGCATGACCATAGCCGGACAAAGTGCAGTCATTCAGATGTTCGGGCGCGGAATATCGCCGCCGGGATCGCGCAGTCGCAGACGATGACAACGGTGGCAGGGCAGGTTGTCGCGCATGGCTGATACCCGGAGTTCGATGGATCCGCAGTGATGTGGGGCGTCATCACAGGGGAGGTGCAGCGTGCTGGTTCTGACTTGTCGTATCGGCGATACCGTACGCATCGGTGATGACCTATGCATGACCGTGCAGGATCGGTTCCGCGGCCGGGTGACGGTGGGTGTGGTCGCGCCGGCAGGTATGGATCTGTATTTCGATAACGCCAGCCTGCAGCCCTCGGTCCTACCGGGTGGCGCCTGGTCGTACCTCTTTTCGATGCTGGCAGTGCGGCGATACCGGGTCGGCGACGTCGAGGTCTGCGTCTGGTTGCCCGGCGATACCGTTTCGCTGGCGGCCGAGTGCGATGACTTTTTGCATGTCGGTGTCATCGCCCCGGACGCTCTACAGGTGTCCTGCGAATCGCAGGCGCCCGACATCCGGTCGGTCGATGTCCGATCGCGAGCGCCTTCCGCTCTTCTTTTTTCCTGTTTGCCGTGATGAGGCCATGACGCCATGTTGATATTGAATCGACGCGTTGGTGAGACGATCCGCATCGGAGACGATGTGTCGGTCACTGTCTACGACAAGCTGCGCTATCACGTTACCATGGGGGTTGTCGCTCCGCCGGAAGCGCAGGTGTTCTATGGCGAAACCCGCATGCGTCCGGCAACCCTTCCCGATGGTGAGCGGTTCTATCTGATCTCGCTGCTGAGCAAGGAAACATTCCGCATCGACGATGCGCAACTCATGGTCAGCTTCACGCCGTCCTATCTGGGTTCGGGCTCGCTTCGCAAGCGCCAGGTGCGCATCGGCGTCGTCGCGCCGCAGTCGGTGCCCGTACATCGCGAAGAAGTCTATCTCCGTAATCTCGAGGATGCCGGCAAGCGCGTTCCTCCCATGCCGTTCGCGACCTGGCTTCGCCAGGCGAACCTGTCGGTATCGTGCCGGGTGGCTCTCTGACCGACGATCGGGAAGCGCACGGCTTTTTGCCGCTCGCGTAAGCCCATCGATGCATTCCGCTCCGATGCCGACGGCGTCGGTCCGTTCGTTGGGTTAGGATATTCCGGCCTGGCTTGCATGGAGTCGAAGGCGCTGTACAGCGCGATCGAGTTCGGCGATAGCCGGGGCAGCGTGGATCCGGTCGCGGGTCGGACCTGCCCGAGTGGTGAAACTGGTAGACACAAGGGACTTGAAACAATTTGAGCCCTTCGGAGGAAACTCCGGAGGTGAACCCGTCAAATTCGGTGAACGCCCTGGTCGCGCAAGCGCCCGAGCCAACGCCGAGCCAAGCCTCGACCGCAAGGTTTATGGGGAAGGTGTAGAGAGCAGACGGCGGGCACCTAAGGCCGCAAGGCGATGGTGAAGGCGTGCTCCAGCCCACGAACAGCGCATGCGCTGGCGGCGAAAGTCGAAGTGGGAAGAAAATCCCTCGCCGCAAGGCGTGCCGGTTCGATTCCGGCCTCGGGCACCAACAAGGAAGCCGTCCCTCATCAGCGGGGCGGCTTTTTTTGGAATTATCCAACGCGGATCGATTTGGCCTGCCGGTCGCATGCTTGCGATGCCGGGTCGTCCTGCAGACCTTCGGCTCAACCAGCAGGTGTTGGATGGCGCGCGACTGCGTGGATGGATCGCTTGCGGACGCGTATCCGCCGGCCTGCAGCAATCGATCAGCTTTCAGAAAGGCGCTCCGGCAGGCCGGAGCGCTGGCGTTCGCAAGGCAACTGGCTTGCGCTTCGTCTGATCGGGCCTGTCCGAGTTGTCGTCGGGATCGACCGGATCTTTCTGCGGTGGCTTCGACGAATCAGGATCTTCCTCTGATTTTCCTTTTAGGGTCGGAGCTTTTTGCGGATGCTATTGAGGGTTCGGTTCGTTCTGCGGTCGGTGCTGTGGATGCGGCGTGTGTGTCATGGCGATTGTCTAGGGAAGATTGCGGCGGAAGCGTCGGTCAGATGGTCGTCCGCAAGCGGTATGCGGGGGTTCGGACGAGTCGATGCATGCGCAGGTCGGCATTGTGTGTCATCCGCTGATCGGATCATGGGTGTCTGGGGGCGCAGGGTCCCAACTTAGATCTGGCAGGACATCCTTGGCTGCAGATGCGTGGAGCAGGCACGTTTTTTCCGAAACGTGCACGACGCACTACTGGATCATGCATTCAGCACGGTCGGAAGGGGCCGCTCCGATTCTTATCCGAGGATTCCGGAAGCGGATATCCCATCGATTCACCTTCGATTTCCATGGCGATGACGGCGTCAACCGGTGTCCGGCGACGTCAGCGTCGGTACCATGCCAGAACGTCGACCGCCAATCTGTTCTCCAGTTCGATGCCCAACGCAGGAAGCGCATCGAGCGCATCGCGTATGTCAGCGCGGTCTGGCGTACGGATCGCCGGGTCAAGATCGTCGACCGACAATTGCGCAAGCGTCCATTCGAACAGCCTGTCGCTTTGCGCGTTCAATTCTCTGGCCAGCCACGGCCTGCCCGGATGGATGCGATAGCCTCCGTTCACGAGGCTACGCACTGAAGACGTCAAAGTGGCGGAGACGCCGCGAAACCATTCCGTCAGCCCTGCCGCTTCGACACGCATGGTGCTGGGGGGCGGTGCGTTATGGGCAGAGAGAGGTCTGCGCAGCCTCAGTTCCAGCCCTCTCGATTCGCGAACGGAATCCGCTTCGATCAGAACGATGCGATCGAGATCGAATACGTCGTACCAGCGTCGATGCAGCGAGGAAATCCGACCGAGCGGATCGCGCGAAAATCCGATCTTGCAGTGATCTTCCCAGGCGCAAGGGAAAATATAGGTGTAACAACGGCCATCGTTGGGCATGCGATCGCTTTCCGAAGTCAGGCATCGTCATCAGGGCCCGCGTATGGATTGTGCAGGAAGGGCGGTTGCACGGTCCATGGATGTCGACAGCGCAACGGGTTCATGAATCGTGCCCGGTTGCCGATTCCGTCCTGCTGCGCCCATCGGTGAAGTTGGCACGCAATTTGATACCGACAGGGAGAGCGTACCGCTCTACTACATCCCAGGACGACCATGAAAATCATTTCCGCAAGAATCATCGCCGCCACGATCGGCCTCGGTAGCGTACTCGCGATGTCGGCGTGCAACCGTCAGGAAACGCCTTCCGAAACCCAGGAGGACGTGGCCGAAGCGCAACGCGAAGGCAATCAGGAGGTCGCAGAGGAGGCCGCGAACGCTGCGACCGTAGCGGCCGAGAATCGCGAAGATATCGTAGGGGCCGACGATGCCGCTGAAGTCCGCGAAGCCCGCAGCGACGCGATGAAGGATAACGCGGACGCCAATGAAGACGTGGCGGATGCCAAGGCGAAAGCCGATTACGATATCGAGAAGCAGAAATGCGATGCTCTGCCCTCCGCACAGCAGGGCGCGTGCAACGACGCGGCGGAAGCCGCCTACGACGCCGCCAAGGCGCGTGCCGAACAAACGAAAGACGCCACGAAGGATGCTGCAGGTCGCTAACCGGTCGTAGCTCCAGCGTGCGGATTGCAAGGGAGTCGTGCGATATGAAAGCACGACTTCCTTGCATATCCGGATTCATGTGACCGGTGTTGCCTGTTCGCGCATGATCCGGGCCCATGATGTGCAGAGGTGAAATCCGCTGAGCATTCTCCGGCCGGCAAGCGAATCTCTTCCAACCTATCTGCGCTTGGCGTTCGTGCGCGCAGCTTTTTACGCACAAGTTACCGCGCCGCTGCGACGCGCCACACGGCATTGCCGGCATCGTCGGCCACCAGCAGGCCGCCATGCGCATCGATCGCCACGCCCACAGGCCGGCCGCGCGCATTGCCCTCGTCGTCCAGAAATCCGGTGAGCACATCGCGCATCGCGCCGGCAGGTCTGCCGTCGGAGAACGGCACGAAGACCACTTTGTAACCATTGAGCGGCTTGCGGTTCCATGAGCCGTGCAGGCCGACGTAAGCGCCATGCGCATCGAAAGCCAGGCCCAGAGGCGCGACATGCGATCCCAGCGCGTAATCCGGGCGCACTGCGCTCGGCGGCGCCGCCCCGCCGGGTGGCGCGGGCGCGCGCGAATCCGCCCGGCCGTAATAGCTGTAGGGCCAGCCGTAGAAGGCGCCTTCGCGTACCTCCGTGAGGTAATCCGGCACCAGATCGCTGCCCAGTTCGTCGCGCTCGTTCACGACGGCCCACAGCGCGCCGCTGGCCGGCTGCCACGCCAGGCCGACCGGATTGCGCAGGCCCGAGGCGAACACGCGTCCCGTGCCGTTGCGGGCATCGAACTCCCATACCGCCGCGCGGCCGGTCTCGACGGCCATGCCGTTCTCGCCGACATTGCTGTTCGAACCCACGCCGACATACAGCCGCGTGCCGTCGGCGCTCGCGACGAGACTTTTCGTCCAGTGATGATTGAGTTCATCTCCCTTGCCGGGCAGGTCGGCGACCTTCACCGGCGCGACATCGATCCGGATATCCCCGGTGGCGTATGGCACGCGCACCAGTGCATCGGCGTTGGCGACGTAGAGCGTGCCATCGATGAGCGCCATGCCGAACGGCGAATGCAGAGCGCTCAGCAATACGCTGCGGATCTCGGCCACGCCATCGCCATCGGCGTCGCGCAGCAGGGTGATGCGATCGGCGCTGGGTGTGCCCGCGCCCGCCTTTTTCATGACCGAGCCCATGATCGCGCCCTTCAATCCGCCGATGCCGGATTTGCCGGGCGGGGCGTTGCTTTCGGCCACCAGCACGTCGCCATTGGGCAGGACGTATACCCAGCGCGGATGCGACAGATCGCGCGCGAACGCGGTCACCGTCCAACCATCGGCGGCGACGGGCAACGCATCGTCGGGCCAGCCGACGGCCGGAGCGATCTTCAGGGTCGGGATGAGGCTCTCATTCGGCGCAACGATGCGGGGCGATGCACCGGTATCTTCGTTCGCCATGAGAAGCGCGCTGTCGCCGCATGCGACGAGGCCCGCACCGGCAAGCATCAGGCAAGCGACACGCAATGCCTGCGGCATCAGGGCAACAGGAACGTCTGGGCATGCACGCGCAGCGGTTCGGAAATGCATGGGATTCTCGCCTGGAGGTGTCGGTCCCGAGGCTATCACTGCGCGCCGCGCCAGCCGCCATTGCGCGCGTTCCTGCCTGGCGCGGTTCAGTATATGCCTTGGCTGTAGACGCCCTCATCGGTTTCGCACTGGCCACGCGTTCGATCCCGGCACTGCCGGCAGTGCGCAAGCAGCGTTCGTGTCGATTTACATGAAGTGCCCGGTTATCATCGAAGCGGGACGAGCCGGAGCGAGAGTCGCGTGGTCGATCCGGATCTTCAGGCATCGCTGCCGGACCGTCATTCCACGAATTCGATGCGCGCCGCAGCACGCATTCGATCCGCATACACGCAGGGGGTTGCATGTCGCGCTACGCTGCATTGTTCGCCAGTTTCGCACTGACCATCCTGTGCGCATTGGCTGCCGCGTTCCTTGGTCCCGTCTGGATCCTCGGCGTGGTGTTGTTCGGCGGCTTCGCTGCGCTGGGCGTCTGGGACCTGTCGCAGACGCGCAGTACCCTGCGCCGCAATTATCCGATCCTCGCCCATTTCCGCTACGGACTGGAATCGATCGGCCCGGAAATGCGTCAGTATTTCATCGAATCCGACACCGCCGAGGTGCCGTATTCGCGTCAGCAGCGGGCGTTGATCTACCAGCGCGCCAAATCGGTGAACGATACCCGGCCGTTCGGTACCCAGCAGGACGTCTACGACAGCCAATACGAATGGATCAATCATTCGATGTTGCCGACGGCGATCGCTTCCGAGGATTTTCGCGTCCGCATCGGTGCGCAGTCCGCGCAGCCCTACGATGCGAGCGTGTTCAATATCTCGGCGATGAGTTTCGGGTCGCTGTCCGCGAATGCGATCCGCGCATTGAACGATGGCGCCAGGCGCGGCGGCTTCTACCACGACACCGGCGAAGGCTCGATTTCGCCGTATCACCGCGAACACGGCGGCGACCTGGTCTGGGAAATCGGCAGCGGTTATTTCGGTTGTCGCGACGACGACGGTGGCTTCAGCGAGGAGCGCTTCGCCGCGAACGCGCGCGACCCGCAGGTGAAGATGATCGAACTGAAGCTGTCGCAGGGCGCGAAGCCCGGCCACGGCGGCGTATTGCCGGCGGCCAAGGTCAGCGCGGAAATTTCCGCGACCCGCGGCGTCAGGCAGGGCGTCGACTGCGTCTCGCCGTCACGGCATTCCGCGTTCTCCACGCCGGTGGGCCTGCTGGAATTCGTCGCGAGGATGCGCGGGCTTTCGGGCGGAAAACCGGTCGGATTCAAGCTCGCCATCGGTCATCCATGGGAATGGTTCGCGATCGCCAAAGCCATGCACGAGACCGGGATTCTCCCGGATTTCATCGTGGTCGACGGCGGCGAGGGCGGCACCGGCGCGGCGCCTGCGGAATTCATGGATCATGTCGGCGTGCCGATGCACGAGGCGCTGATGCTGGTGCACAACACTCTGGTCGGTTTGAATCTCCGCGATCGCATCCGCATCGGCGCCGCCGGACGCATCGCCAGCGCTTTCGATATCGCGCGCACGCTGGCGATGGGCGCGGACTGGTGCAACGCCGCGCGCGGGTTCATGTTCGCGCTCGGCTGCATCCAGGCGCAGAGCTGCCACACCGACCGCTGCCCGACCGGCATCGCGACCCAGGATCCTTCGCGCTGGAGCAAGCTCGATGTGCCGGACAAGGCGACACGCGTGCACCAGTACCATCGCAATACGCTGAAGGCGCTGCGCGAGATGTTGTGCGCGGCAGGACTGGAGCATCCTTCCGAACTGGGGCCGGAACACATCCTGCGCAGGGTGTCTCCGTTCGAAGTGCGCTCCCTGGCGGCCTTGTACAGTTTCATCGCGCCGGGCGCGCTGCTGGACGGCAGCGTGGATCACGCGGTATTTCGCGAGTATTGGTCGCAGTCGCGCAGCGATGCCTTCGCGCCGTGCGCGCGTACGCGCGAAATGCGCGGCAGCAAGTCCTATTGAAGCAAACGCCGGCGCGCGAAGGATCGAAGCGCCGGAAACGCGCATGCCCGCGAATGCGGGCATGCGGATGCAGCGGATGACGGATCGCCTTCGAGGTTACATCTTCCTGCGTTCCGCGATCCAGCGGTCGATCTTCGCTTCCAGCACATCCAGCGGCACCGAGCCGTCCTTCAGCACTTCATCGTGGAAGGCCCTGATGTCGAACCTGGCGCCCAGGGTCTTTTCGGCGCGTGCGCGCAGTTCGGTGATCTTGAGCTGGCCGATCTTGTAGGCCAGCGCCTGGCCCGGAATCGCCATGTAGCGTTCGGCTTCGGAGACGGAGTCCGTTTCGCCCGCTGCCGAGTTATCGAGCATGTACTTGATCACCTGTTCGCGGGTCCAGCCCTTGCTGTGGAAACCTGTATCGACCACCAAACGGATCGCGCGCCACAGTTCGTTCTGCAGCATGCCGAAATACATATAGGGATCCTTCAAAACCCCGAGCTCCCTGCCGATGGTTTCGGAGTACAGGCCCCAGCCTTCGCTGAAGGCGATTTCACGACCGAACCGACGGAAATCGGGCAGGCCTTTCAGTTCCTGCTGCAGGGCGATCTGGAAATGATGGCCGGGCTTCGCTTCGTGCAGGAACAGATCTTCGCTATCCCAGGTCTTGCGGCTGGGAAGATCGTAGGTGTTGACATAGAAGATACCTGGGCGCGTGCCGTCCTCGCTCGGCGGGTTGTATTGGCCGCCTGCAGCGGACTGGGCGCGGAACGCCTCGACCGGGCGGATCTCGAAACCTGCCTTCGGTTTGAGATTGAACATGCGATCGAGTCCATCTTCGAGCGTCGCTTCGATGCCGCGGTAATGCGTTAGCAGCGCTTCTTCGGATTCGAATTCGAATTTCTTTTCCGTCGTGAGGTATTTGAAGAAATCCTGCAAAGAACCCTTGAAACCGACTTCCTTCATGACCTTGTCCATCTCGCCGTGGATGCGTGCGACTTCGTCAAGACCGATCTGATGGATCTGCGCCGGAGTCAAGCGGGTGGAGGTGCTCTGGTAGGCGTTGAATGCATACCAGTTCTGCCCATCCGGCAGGTCGCCCATGCCGGCTGTGTCGCGACACGCGGGGAGATATTCTTCGACGATGTAGGTGCGCAGGCGGCGATAGGCCGGCATCAGTTCCTGTTCGATCATCGTACGGTATTCCGCGGTCAGGCGAGCCTTGTCTGCTTCCGGGAAAGACGCTGGCATGTTTTTGATCGGCCCCCAGAACAATGTCGCGTCGGCCTTGTCCGCGATCAGCGCATCGAATTGGGGCAGCACCTTTTGCATCAGCGGTTTGGGCTGCACTATGCCTTGGCGTACGCCTTCGCGCATGTTGATGATGGACTGATCGAAGAGTTCGGGAAACTTCGATGCGCGCGCGCGCCAGTTTTCGTAATCTTTCACCGTCTTGAACGGCTGCGCGCTGCTGCCGGAGCCCAGTTGCGCGGTGAATGCCGCGATATTGGTGAACTGATCCACCGGGAGCAGGTGGGACGGATACTTTTCGCTTTCGAGCGTGTCTTTTGCGGTTTTCACGAAAATGTCGTAGCTGAGCCGGTCCTGGCCGCTCAATCCATCCGGGCCGATGGCTTCGATCCGTTTCAGCCAGCGCACTGTGAAGTCGTGGGCTTCGATACGGGATGCTTCGCTGAGGAAGTTCGGCATCTTGTCGTTGTAGCGACTATCGCCCTGGAATGTGGCCTGCAGCGGATTCAGCTTGAGAGTTTCTTCCCAATGCTCTGCGTACAGCCGATTCAACTGCTGCGCCTTGGATTCGGAGGCGGCGCCCGCCGGGGTCGCCTGCGGTGCGGCATAGGCGGAAAAGGGCAGGGAAGCCGCGCCGACGAGCGCTGCAGCGACGGCGAGCGCGAGCAGGGCAGGCGCGCGCGCGGTGGAGATTGCGGTCATGACGGACTCCGGTGTGGAAGCGATAGGCGATCGCGAAGCGAACGCGCGACGGGATCGCGCGCGACCCCGCAAGGGTCGCCGCATCGGCCGGGAATGGCATCGGCCAAAGGTCATTGCGCAGGACGGCAGGACCGAGGCTCGCGCCGCATCCCGACCGGCGGGCGCTCAGCCGGCGGCTTCGGTACGCAGCTGCGTCGCGCGTTCCGCGCCGAGGTAGCCGATGATGGCGCGGCGCATCAGGTAGATCAGCGGTATCAGGGCGATCGCGGCCAGCATCTTGTAGAGATAGTTGATGCTGCTGACCGCCATGAACAGCGAGGTCGGCCATTTCTGCGGCCCCAGCACGAAGGCGATATAGAGCACCACGAAGCTGTCGACCAGTTGCGACACGGCCGTGGAGCCGGTTGCGCGCAGCCAGACGTATTTTTCGCCGGTCATCCGGCGGATGCGATGAAAGACCGAAACGTCGATCAATTGCCCGAGCAGGAACGCCACCACCGAGCCGGCGATGGTCCACAGCCCCTGTCCGAAGACCGCGGCAAAGGCTTTCTGGTAATCCGGAACGCCCTGCGATTTCACCGAATCTACCCACCAGTCGGCGGGTGCGAGGTGGATCGCGGCGAACGCGAACACGAAGCCGTACAGGATCAGCGCGACCGCGATCCACGAAATCATGCGCACGCCGCGCTTGCCGTAGAACTCGTTGATGACATCGGTGAACACGAACACGATCGGCCATAGCAGCGTGCCCGCGGTGAAGCTGAGCGAGCCGGTCTGGCCGAACAGGTTCCACTCCAGCGGCGCGATGCCCAGCGTGTCCTCCAGCGCGAAGATCTTCACGCCGATGAATTCGGCCAGCACCGCGTTGACGCAGAAGAAGGCGGCCAGGCCGATGAATAGCCGTGTGGCGCGGTCGTCGAGCAGATGCGGGGTCATGGCGTGGCAGTCTCCGGCGGATTACAGGTTTTGGACGCGACCTTCGAAGCGGCGCCCGGCGCCGAGAACGGAATCGAATCCGGCGCGACCGCGCCGCCGCTGATGATGAAGCTCATCGCCTGGTCCACGGTCCAGTCGGTCGGGGTCATTTTTTCGACCGGCACGATTTCGAGATAGCCCGATGTCGGGTTGGGCGTGGTCGGGACATAAACCGCGGCGAGCTCGCGGCCGGTGCCGTTTTCGCGCATGACCCGGGTGACGAAGCCGAGCGTTTTCATTTCGGGGTGGGGGAAATCGATCAGCACCACGCGTTGGGTGCCGTCCGGCTTGGTCTGCAGGATATCCAACAGTTTGCGCGCGCTGCCGTAGATGGTATTGGCCAGCGGAATGCGTCCGATCAGAGCCTCGAACCAGCGCAGCAGCCGCTGGCCGAGCACGCGCCGGGTCAGCCAGCCTGCCGCGAGGATCACGCCGAGCGTGGCGATCAGGCCGAGCGCCGTCTTCACCCATGCCTGCGCGAGCCAGCCCAGCGCTTCGGGCGCTGTCGTCGCGAGGTTCTGCAGCAGCGGATCGATCAGCGGACGGCTGAGATCCGACAGCATCACGAACACGAATTTCACCACCACCCAGGTCAGCCAGATCGGCAGAAGGGTGAGCAGGCCGGTGAAGAAGAGACCTTGCAGGCGGCGGCTGAACGAGCGGGGATTCGACATCCGGCGATTGTACGGGCCGGCGGCGTGGGGGTTACAGCTCGCGTACCAGCCGGAACCCGACATCGTCGTAACCGCGCGCCGCTTCCAGCGGGCGCCCGCCGCCGGCGCCGCGCCAGCTGCGGCCCGCGGACATGCGCTTGGCGCAGCTGCCGCCGGCGCATTCGCCCAGCCACTCGGCCACCGCCTTGCCGTTGTCGTTGCGGGATGCGGCCTGCGCTTCCGAGGCGCTGGGCAAGCGATAGCGATGGTTGCCGCGCTGACTCTGCCAGCGCGCGTAGGCGTCGGCATCCTGCCACGACACGCAGACCACCGAGCCACTGCCGGATTGGGCGAATCCGGGGGTTTCCCAGGTTCGCGGCGCCAGTACCCGCAGCAGCGATGCGCGTTCGCGGCACAGCGACGGCGGGCGTTTGGTCGCCTTCACGAAGGCCGCGTAATCGTCGCGACTGACCGATGCCCGCGAGACCGCGACCAGCTTGCCGCCGGTATCGACCAGGGTCATGTCGCCGATGTTGTTGTCGGCGACGCGGTCGCCGGGTTGCACGATCTTCGCGGCCCGCGCCTGCAGCGCCGCGATCTGCGCCCTGTCCATGCCCAGACCTCTGGCCGAAGCGACCACGCGATCGGCAGCGGCGCGGTCGAACTTGGCCTGCGCCGCGTTCATGCGCGCCGACAGGCCTGAAATCAGCTGTTTCCTGAGCTGCGCCATCCGCGCGGTACCGGTGGCGCGATCCTGTTCGGCCAGACGCTGCATCCGGCTGACCAGATCGCGCACGCCCGCATCGTCGCCCTTGCGCAGACGTTGTTCGATGTCGCCGCCGAGTGCGGTCATCAGCCGGTTGCTCATCACGGCCAGGCCGGCATGGCTGGGATCGGTGCGCCAGGCCGTCATCACGCTGTCGTAGGCGTTTTCGCCGGGAGGCGAGACCAACCGGCGTTGTTGCATATGCCGCTCCGCATCCACGACGAAGCGATGCGCTGCGGACTCCGGCGCCGCGCGCAGCATCGCGTCGGTGGGGTCGGATAGCGGCGCGCCGCGGGTCGGATCCAGGTCGGCGGTCATCGGTATCGGCGTGCCCTGGCTTCCGCTGTAGCTGGCGAAGGTGCGTTCGATGCTGCGCTGGTCGAAGCGGATCAGCAGCGCGATTCCGCCCGCGACGACCGCGATGCCCGCGGCCCCGAGCAGGATCTGCTTGGGGCCGATGCGGGCGCGCAGCCGCGCCAGCGACGCGCGCATGGGCTGGCGGCGCGCATGCGGCACGCGATGCATCGCGGCCAGCATGTCGGGCGCGTCGTTGAAGCGTTCGATCGGGGTCTTGGCCAGGACGCGATCGAAGAACCGCTGCCAGTGGCCGAGATGCGGCGGCAGGCGCGGGATCGGGTCCTGCACGTGCTTGAGCGCCATCGACAGCCCGTCCTCGGCCTGATACGGCAGGCTGCCGACCAGCATTTCCCAGGCCAGCACGCCGAGGCTGTAGAGGTCGGCGCGCAGATCCACCTCGGTGCCGCGCGCCTGTTCGGGCGCCATGTAGGCCGTGCTGCCCACCGCCACGCCGGCGGTGGTGACGCGCGACCCGTAGCCGCGGCGCAGGGCGATGCCGAAATCGGTCAGCATCGGCCGCTCGGCCTCGTCGAACAGCACGTTCTCGGCCTTCACGTCCCGATGGATCACCCCGCGGCCATGGGCATACGCCAAGGCGCTGAGCAGGGCTTCGAGGATTTCGCGCACCCGCGACTCGTCGCGGGTGAGGTTGCGCTTGCCCAAATGCCCGCGCGGCAGCACCGGCATCACGTGGTAGGGCTGGTTTTCGCGGGTCCGGCCGACTTCGTGGATATGCACGATATGCGGATGGTCGAGGCGCGCGATGGTGCGCGCTTCGTTCTCGAAACGGCGACGGCCGGTCTCGTCGGTCAGCGCTTCCAGGCGCATGACCTTGATGGCCACCTCGCGGCCCAGCGACAACTGCTGGCCAAGGTAAACCGTCGACATGCCGCCGTGACCGAGAATCCGCAGCAGGCGGTAACCGGGAATCTCCGGCCATCCTTCCTGCTGATCCTTTTGCGTAGAACCCATGTACATCCCCCTGTTACCCGCTGAGCATACCCAAGGCAGACCCGGGAGTGAATGCGCGTTCGCATGACGGTATTCTCATCCAACGGCAAAAAACGGGGAAAACGGCTGCGTATGGGGATCAGGCGATCATTGAAGTGGGCGGTCAGGGCGCTGTTGGCGTTCATGTTGCTGACCGCGGCCGCCTGGTCGCTGTCGCGCTGGCTGGGGCCGACGGATGCCCAAGAAACCGCATTGAAGACGATCCGGCAACTGCCCTCACTGGAGGGCAAGAACGCGTTCGGGGCGCTGTGGCTCTTGTCGTATGACATCCCAGAGGCTGAACAAGAACGCGTGCTAGCGGAAGATCTGCGCAGGCTTGCGGCTGTTTCTCCTGGACAGTCCGGGCAGTCCAATCCGTCGAACGCGTTCTCCAGCAGCGCCGAGAAACGCTATCCGAAGCAATCGCCTCCCCCGGAAGCGATGGACCTCTGGTGCGATCGCGATGGCGGTTGTCTGCAGAAAGTGAGGGCCGACCGCGAACGGTATATCGCATTGATCGAACGCCATGCTGCGATCATTGATCGCGCCGAGAGCTTGTCGGCATATGACGGGATCCGTCATCCGCGGATCGCTGACTCGCTCGGTTTCGTCATGCCGCCCTACCATTTCGGGAAACTGCCGGCCACGCGCTATGCCATGAACTTCGTCGAAGGCCGCCGGTATGAAGCGTTCGATCGCACGTGCGTCGCGATCGCGACGTGGAGGCGTCTGGGCGCGGACAGCGATACGCTGATTACCCGGTTGATCGGTGTCGTGTACTCAGCTGATGTCCATGGCCGATTGTTTGCGGAGATGCTGGCGGAGACGCCGCGCGATTTCAAATTGCCGCCTTCATGTTCGCAGGCGTTCGCAGCAACGACCGCCCGGGAATCGTCGATGTGCCTCGCGATGCAGGGCGAGTTCCGCTTTCTCGTATCGGCGACACGGCAGATCGAAACCGATGATTCGGGATATGCATCGAAATTCGCAAGACTGCCATTGCCTTTGTTCTACAGCGCAGACATGACCGAAGCGCAGCGCGCGGAAACTCTGGCGTTCTATTGCGGCGAAAGCGCGGCGCATGCGATGAGGGCGGATCGGCCAATGCCGCCTGCTCCTGTCGATGACAGGTTCCTGAGGTTTCAATGTGTCGGCAATCCTACTGGATGCATGCTGTCCAGCATCGCCAATCCAACATACGATCCTTATCCGGGGCGCGTGCAGGACGCCAATGCGAAACTGCGGCTGATCGCGCTGTTGCTGCGCCTACGCGCAGACACGTCGGACACCCGTCCGATCGATGTACGTCTGCGCGCATCCGCAGCGGACGTCGGTGCGCCGGAGCGCGGAATCGGCATCGGTCCGGATGGAAGCACGCTGAGGCTCAAGACCTACGGCAAGAGCTCAGAAGACTATTGGGACATACCGCTGCCTGCGTATTTCCGGAATGCCGGAGCCACCGCTTCACGCTGACGGCACGGCGTTCTCTTTCCTGCGGATATACAACTGTTTGCGCACGCGGGCGACGATTTCGCCGTCCGCGTCGACAATCTCGGTCTCGCACCAGCGCAGATACTTGTCGCCGCCCGCGGTGGCGACGCGGATCTCGTCGAGCATCGCGTCGTCCAGCCGGAACTGTGCGCGTACGGTGCCGCGTCCGGGTTTGCGAAAATCGATCGCGCCGGCCTTGTCCCAGACGATGTAATCCTTGCCCAAGGCGTTCATGGTCAGCAGCATCCAGAACGGATCGGTCATCGAAAACAGATTTCCGCCGAAATGCACGCCGACGTAATTGCGGTTCCACCAGTGCGAACGCAATTCGATCTCGGCGTGCCGCCAGTCGCTGGCGATCGCGCGCACGCGCACGCCGCTGAAGAGATACGGCGGCCACAGGTTCATGACCCGACGCAGCCCGCGCGCCGACAGTTGACGCGGCATGCGGGCGTTACACCAGCAGCAGCGAGGACATTTTGCGACGATACTGGCCGACCAGATCCTCGTCTTCGATGATGCGGAAGGCGTCGATCAGCGTGCGCCGCGCCAGGCCGTCCTGATAAGCGCGATCGCGGCGCAGCATCTCGATGAACTGCTCCAGCCCCTCCTGCGAACGACCGGCGACGATGTGATGCACGCCGAGCAGGTGCCGGGCGCGCAGATCGGTTTCGTCGGCATCGACGGCCGCCTGTAGCGTTTCCACCGCCGGCGCATCCTTCAGCAGCGTGGCGAAGCCGAGGCGCGCGCGGGCGCGCACCGCGCGGTCGTCGGTGGAGAGGTTGGCGGGCAGGGCGTCGAGCAGGCGTTCCGCCTCGGCGACGTCGCCGGTCTGCAGGAGGGCCAGCGCGAGTTCGAGCTTGAGCTCGGCCTTGTCCGGCGCGGCTTCGATCTCACCGCGCAGGCGCGCGACTTCGGCCTGCGGATCCACCGTCGGCGGCTCGGGCGCGGCATCTTCGGCCGGCGTTTCGTCGGCCGCCGCGGGTTCGATCTGGTGATGGGTCAGGAACTCGCGCAATTGTCCCAGGGGTAGCGCGCCCTGGAACCCATCGACCAGCTGCCCGTCCTTGACCAGCACCACCGTCGGGATCGAGCGGATCTGGAACGCCGCGCCGAGTTCCTTTTCGGCATCGACATCGACTTTCGCCAGCACGAATGCGCCGTTGTACTCGGCCGCCAGCGCTTCCAGCATCGGGCCGAGAGTCTTGCAGGGCCCGCACCATTCGGCCCAGAAATCGAGCAGCACCGGGGTCTGCAGCGAGCGTTGCATGACATCGGTCTCGAAACCCTGGGTGGTGGCATCGAAAACGTGGGGCGACGTGGAGGACATGCGGCGATTCCGTTGGCGTGGGTACGGACTATTGTGCCAGCCGGCCGCGATTCCAAGGTGGCCGCCTATGTTCGGCCGGCATCTACCTATTCCCCGAACAGCAGATTGGCCGGCGAATACTGGTCGGTCAGCGGACGGTAGCCGGCGATCCTGGGCTGCGGCTGCGACTCCAGTTCGGGCGCGAAGATACCGACCGCGAGCAGCTTCATCTGCTGTCGGGTCGCGTTTTCGCGCAGGGTTTCCGCCGTCGGCAGGCCGTCGCGGCCGGCGAGGATGATCCGGTTGCCCATCGACATCTCGACCGTCCGGGTGTCGTCGAAGACCGATTGGTAGGTCGCCGCTTCGTACGGCGCCAGCGGCCCGCGGGCGAAGGTGTTCGAGGCGACCACGCCGTGCGGGGCGAGCAGCGACTTCACTTCGCCGATGAACTCGCGGGTCATCAGGTGCTCGGGGACGTAGACGCGCTCGTAGGCATCGATGACGATCAGGTCGTAGCGGATCCCGGCCCGCGCCTGCCGGCGCACGAACACGCGGCCGTCGCCGATGAACGTATGCAGGCGCGGGTCTTCGCGGAACCCGAAGTAGCGTTTGGCGACCGCGACGACCGCGGGGTCCAGTTCCACCACGTCGATACGCAGTTCGGGATCGATCCGGCGCATCGCGGCAGGAATCACGCCCCCGCCCAGGCCGATCACCAGCACCCGCTTGGCACCGGGATTGGCCACCAGCCCCGCGAAGACCGCGCGGGTGTAGGGGATGGCCAGTTGATCCGGCGCGTCGGTGTAGATGCAGCTCTGCATCCCGCCGCGCCGCGCGAACGACATGCAACGATGGGTATCGGTGTCCAGCACGATGATGTCGCGGTACATCGATTTTTCGCGGTGGACGATGCTGCCCCTGTTCGGATCGGCCTCGCGGGCGCAGCCCATGGTCGCAAGCAACAGCGTCGCCAGCAACAGCAAGGCGAGCAATGGGCGGGTCCAGCGATCAAGCCGCATCGCGGCGACGTCCGGTCATGCACAGCGCCGCGCCGATCGCGAAGGAAATCGCGATCAAGCCCAGGATGATCGTGTCGATCTCGAACAGCAGCACCAGATAGAAGGTGGTGAGGATGGTGCCGCCGGCGGAGCCCAGGGTGGACGCGAAATACAGACGGCCGGCGGATTGTCCGGACTTCTCGATGTCGCGGATCAGCAGGCGCACCGCGTACGGCGACACCATCCCGGAGAACAGCGTCGGCACGCTGAACATCAGCGCGGAAGCCAAGAGCGAGCCGTAGCGCGGGTCCGAGATCGCGTAGGACAGCGCGTCGAACACCGCATCGCCGAAGAACACGATCGGCAGCGCGAACAGGGCCTCCGCGATCAGCAACAGCCCCAGCCCCATCTGCGACGGCGCGCGCAGCGACAACTGGCCGCCGATCAGGTAACCGATGGCCAGCGCGGTCATGAACACGGCGATCAGCGCCCCCCAGACGAAGATCGAACTGCCGAAGTACGGCGCCAACAGACGTCCGCCCAGCAATTCCACGCCCATCACGAAAAAGCCGCTCCAGGCGGCCGCGAAGTACAGGGCGGGGTTGCGCCAGCGTCGGCGCAGGGGTGTAGCGGCGGCAGGCGGATGGAGGGGGTCTGCCGTTCCGGACAGGCTGGCTGACATGCGGATTTCCTTCGGGGAGCGTTCGAGCTGCGCCCGCGATTGTGCCAAGTCGGAAGCCGCTAAGGGTGATGTAAGGTGAACTTGACATTCGGCAATCGAAATGTATGCTTCACATTACATTTAGTCACCATGAGCTTACGTCAATGATCGTACCGACCTGGATGCGCTGGGCACTGATGCTGGTCGCGGGCTGCGCGTTGTGGCTGTTGCTGGCTGGACCGAAGGAATTGCTGGGCTGGGATGCCGGCAATCTCGGCATGGTGCTGTTGGTCGCCAGCGCCTGGGGCCTGCTGTATTCGGTGTCGCGGCTGCCGCGAGAGGCGTTGGCGCGGTCAGCGTCGCCGGCGGAATGGAAGGCGCGGGTCGGGGCAGGTTTCACCCTGATCGCGATGGTCTATTTCTTCGCGAAGATGCATGTCTTCGACGATGCGCCGATCCCGCACAACCCGGACGCGACCGCCGTCGGACGCAATCTGGTCTTGCTGTTGATCGCGTGGACGATCCTGTCCAGCGTATTGGCCTCACGCTGGAAGGGCGTGGTGGAAGAGGACGAGCGCGACCGCGAGATCATGGTGCAGGCCGCAGGCTGGGGCAGGGCGGCGCTGATCTTCAGCATCGTCGGCATCGCGGTGATGCTGGGCTTCACGCCGGCGACGCGTCTCGCCTGGGCGACGCCGCTGATGATCGGCAACCTGCTGGTCTTCGCGCTGATGTGGGGTTGGCTGTGCGAATACGTGGCGACATTGATCCTGCATTGGCGCGATCGGATGGGCGGGCACCATGAATAAGCAGGAGATGTTTGCCTGGATCCGTTTCGGAATTATCGCTTCGGCGTTCGTGTTCCTGTGCTGGAAACTGTTCGTTGCCGATGCGCCCCTAGGCGCCGATGGATGGGACGAGACCAGGAGCAGCGTGTCGATCATGTTCTATGGCCTGCTGTTCGCAGCCGCCGTGTTGACCAGACCCGGAAAAGGAGTGGTTGCGGACGAGCGCGACAGGGCGATCTCCCTGCTGGCAGCCAAGATGGCGTTGGCCGCGTTGAGCCTGATCGTGTTCGTGTCGGCGATGATCATCGGTAGCGATGGCCATGCCGACTTGGCGACGACACGTTCGGGTGGATGGTTCGAGCACTATCTGATGGCGTGCCTGGCGCTTGCGTGGGCGATCGAATCGTCGGTCTGCGCGTTCCATCATTGGCGCGATCGTCGATGACCGCGGCGCCGATCAGCAATCACATCCGCCGCTTCCGTTTCGAACGCGGCGAAATGACCCAGGAAGCGCTCGCGCAGGCCTGCGGCGTGACCCGGCAGACCATCATCGCGCTCGAAGCCGGGCGTTACGCGCCATCTCTGGAACTGGCGTTCCGGATCGCGCGCACGTTCGGCGTAAACGTCGAAGATGTCTTCCAGTGGAAGGACGCGCCGTGAAAGCAGAACGCAGGAACCGATACAGGAAATTCTGCGGCCCGGCTGCCCTCGTGACGTTCACCGCCGGCGCGACGATCTGCGGCGCGATGCTCGACGGCTATTCGCATCGCGAGCATCCGCTGGCATTGCTTGGCGCTACCGGCGTGCCGGGAGCGCTTGCGTTCAATGCGTTCGCGTTCGGACTGCCCGGGCTATTGGTGGCCGTCGTGTTCTGGACGATGCGCTCTGACTTGTCGACGACGGCGGGCTGGCAGGCGCGGATCGGGATGCAACTCGCAGTCTTGTCGGCGGTGGCGTTCGCGGCGCAAGGGTTGTTCCCACTCGATCCCGACAACCTCGGCGGCCGAGCCAATGCGCTGCATGCGCTGGCCTGGACCGTGTGGTGGATCGCATTCGCGGCTGCAGGCGTTCTGTTTGCGGCCAGTGGACCATCGCACGGGTTCAGGCGCGCGACGGTGGCGGCATTGATCGCGGTGTTGGCACTCGTATGGCCAACATGGCCCGGGGCGATGGCGGCGTTTGCCCCGCGGTTGGCGTTCCTGGTCTGGTTCGTCTGGGCCGCGTGGGCCGGACGGGGAGCGCCGCTCAGCCGTGTTTGATCTTCAATCCCAGGATCGTCGCCGACAGCAGGAAGGTAACGATGTTGGAGAGGATCATCGGCATCGAATTCATCGCGATGCCGTAGACCAGCCAGAACGCGATGCCGATGGTGAAGACCACGTACATCCCCAGCGAAATGCTGCGGGTGTCGCGGGTGCGGATGGTCTTCAACGCCTGCGGCACGAACGCGAGGGTGGTCATCGCCGCGGCCAGATAACCGGCCCATTCCATGTTCGCCATCTGCACGCTCACTTCCCGTCGCCGGGACGCTTGTAGACCACGCCATCCTTCATCACGAAGTCGACGTTCATCACAACGTCGATGTCCTTCAGCGGATCGCCGGGCATGGCGACGATGTCCGCACGCTTGCCGGCCTCGATCACGCCTTGGTCGTCCACGCCCAGGACCTCGGCGGCGTACACGGTCGCCGACTGCAGCGCATAGGTCGCCGGAATGCCGGCTTCGACCATATGGATGAATTCGCGCGCGTTGTCGCCGTGCGGGCCCACGCCCATGTCGGTGCCGAAGCCGATCTTGACCCCGGCCCTGTAAGCCTTGCCGGCGGTCTCCTGGATCAACGCGCCGATGCGCGCGGCTTTCGGACGCACGACGTCCGGAAAATAACCGTCGATCTTCGCCTTTTCGGCGACGAAACGGCCGGCGGATATGGTCGGTACGTACCAGGTGCCTTTCTGTTTCATCAGCGCCATGATGTCGTCGTTCATGTAGGTGCCGTGCTCGATGCTGGTCACGCCGCCGAGTACCGCGCGCTTCATGCCCTCGGCGCCGTGCGCGTGCGCGGCGACGCGATAGCCGTAGTCCTTCGCGGTGTCGACCACCGAGCGCACTTCCTCGACAGTGAACTGCGGCGCATCGCCGGAGCGCGCGTAGCTGAGCACGCCGCCGGTGGCGGTGATCTTGATGACGTCGCTGCCTTCCTTGTAGCGCTGGCGCACCGCTTGGCGCGCATCTTCGACCGAATTGATCACGCCTTCGGTCGGGCCGGGCGGGCCGACCAGATGCGCGAGCGCCGAGTTCATGCCGTTGGTCGGATCTGCGTGGCCGCCGGTGGTGGCGATCGATTTGCCTGCGGCCCAGATCCGTGGCCCTTCGATCAAACCCTCGTTGATCGCATCGCGCAGATGTGGCGCGACTTCGCCGCCGAGATCGCGCACGCTGGTGAATCCGGCCATCAGCGTCTTGCGTCCGTAGCTCACGCCGCGCAGCGCGAACGCGGTGTCGTCGAGACGGAAGCCTTCCTCATAACTCCGTGGGCTCGACTGGCTGCCCAGGTGCACGTGAAGATCGGTCCAGCCTGGGCTACAGGTGTGTCCGGCGAGATCGATCGTGCGGACGCCCGCGATCTCGCTGCGACCGGCGCGCACTTCGGCGACCTTGCCGTCGCGCACCACCACGGTATGCGCGCCGAGCATCTGCCCCTTGCGACTGTCGAACAGACGTTCGCACTGCAGCGCGATATCCGCTGCGCCGGCGTGCAGCGGTGCGAGCCAGTAGAGGGCAACGGCGACAGCGAGCGTGGTACGGGTCATGGCGGGAGTCCTCGGAGGCGTCCCGCGATCATAGCGTGCCGGGGCAACGCGGTCGCCCCGGCACCGGGTCCGGCCGGTGGATCAGACCTTGATCACCATCGGTTCCACCTTCACTGCCGGCAGAAGGCGCTGGGTGAAATACTTGTCCTGGAAGTACTTGATCTTGTCGCACAGCACCGGGTGCGGAATGCCTTCGTAGAAGAAGATTTCCTTGTCGAAACCGATCGCCTTCAGTTCCTGCGGCAGCATCAGCGCGCGGCGCTCTTCGGACTCGCTGCGGCTGAATTCGCGGCCGCGGGTGAAGCTATCCTTCTTGACCGTGGTGTAGCCGAGCATCTCGGAATAGTCGTTGGCGTCCTGCTGTTCGCGCGGCGCGTATACGATCTGCAGCGCGTGATTGGTGATCATCGTGCGCGAGATGTCCTTGCCGTACGTGGCGTCGAGCTGCGACATGCTCTGGATGATCGGCAACAGCCGGATGTTGTAGCCGGCCATGTACGACACCGCGGTGGAGATGATGTCGACCTTGCCGATCGAGGTGAATTCGTCCATCAGCAACAGGCACTGGTGTTTCAGCTCCTTGTTGTTCTGCGGCAGCTCCTTGGTGTTGAGGTTGATGAGCTGGCTGAAGAACAGATTGATGATGAGCCGGCTCTCGGCCAGCTTGTTCGGCTGGATGCCGATGTAGATGGTCATCTTCTTCTTGCGCACGTCGGTGAGCAGGAAGTCGTCGGCGCTGGTCACCGCATCGAGGATCGGGTTGATGAACGCATTCAACGGTTCCTTGAAGGTGCCGAGGATCGAGGCGAAGGTCTCGTCCGCCTGCGACAACATGCCCGAGAACGCGGTCTTGGCATGGCCGCTCAGGAACGGCCGCTGCGCCAGATCCTTCAGGAACGGCTTGAGTTCGCTCTGGCCATCGCCCGAGGACAGGCGGTAGATCGCGCCCAGCGACGGCGGCTTGGAGAACGGAAAGCCGATCTTCTGGTCGTCGTCGTACTTCTCGAACAGATACAGCGCCAGAGCCATGAACGCGTTGCGCGCCTGGCTGACCCAGAACTTCTGATCCTCGGCGCCGTCCGGATACAGCATCGCGGCGATGCTCATCAGATCGGACACGCGGAACGCGGGGTCATCGGAGACGTAGGTCAGCGGATTCCAGCGATGGCTGCGACGATCTTCCGCGAACGGATTGAACAGATAGATTTCATGGCCGACGCTGGCGCGCCAGCCGCTGGTCAGGTCGAAGTTTTCCTGCTTGATGTCCAGCACCACCAGCGATTCCTGGTAGTCGAGCAGGTTCGGGATCACGATGCCCACGCCCTTGCCCGAGCGGGTCGGCGCGGCCAGGATCACGAACTGCTGGCCGCTCAGGCGCAGCAGTTTGCCGCCGAACTTGCCGACCACGATGCCGTTCTTCTCGGATTTGAACATGCCCTTTTCGGACAGATCGCCGCCGGTGGCGAAGCGGGCGTCGCCGTGCAGCGCCTTCGGCCTCGATTTGAGCATCAACAGCATCATGCCCAGCCACCCTGCGAGGGGAATGCTGAAACCGATCACGCCGCTGTTCTTGATCTTCTTGGCGTAGGGCAGGACCTGCGGTTGATCGATGACCTGGAAGTAGTTCCACCACGTGTTCCAGTGGAGATCGACGCCACGCAGCTTGAGCTGCATCAGCACGATATAACCCGACAGGTAGAAGCCGGCGACGATGGCAGCGACCAGAAGCACGAGGAGGAAAACGAATTTCGCTTTGGAATTGGAGTTCTGGCTGCTCACGGGAGGGCGTCCTGCAATGATTCAGGTGTCCGGGGGAGGGCGATCGTCCGGCGGGACGGGGTTTCTTCGGTGACGACGAAAGGAGACGTCCGCCTCGCTCTGTGCAGATGCGAGCGTGGGCCGTGGATGCCACCGAATGGCGGCGCTATGGTTTCAATTGCAACTTTCTCTGACGATCCTGCCATCCATCTGTCCCCTGTCGACCGGATGCGATCTTACGTCATCCCCCTGCCATGGCTGCAAGCGTGCCGATGACAGACATGGGATGCCTCTCATCAATGTCTTGGATGTCTCTCGACGGTTCTGTTTTGAGACGGAAGACATGTTTTTGGTATGATCAGCGCACATTCATTCGTTGACAGGTCTGACCAGCCTGTAGAGTATGGTCCGGGCACAAGGAGGACATGGGGATGCCCTGTTTTGGCAATTACAATCGCTGCGGCTTGCACGCCGCTCCGGAAAGGAGGGTTCCGTCTTGCTACCGGGTATGGAATTGATGGGCTGCCAGGGACTGGCCGTCCCGACTGAAGTCATGCACCACGTGGTGCGTGTCGAGTCTTCCTATAATCCGTACGCCATCGGCGTAGTCGGCGGCCGTCTGGTGCGCCAGCCCAAGAATCTTCCCGAAGCGCTCGCCACCGTACGGATGCTGGAAAGCCGTGGCTTCAATTTTTCGATCGGCCTGGCCCAGGTGAACCGCTACAATCTGGACAAGTACGGCCTGGACACCTACGAGAAAGCCTTCGAGCCGTGCGCGAACCTCTCTGCAGGATCCAGAATCCTCGCCGAATGCTATCAGCGCGCCAGCGGCGACTGGGGCAAGTCGTTCAGCTGCTACTACTCGGGTAATTTCTCTACGGGCTTCCGTCACGGTTACGTGCAGAAGATCTATGCCTCAGTCCGCCAGGGGCGGGCGGCCGAAGACGCGCCGGGCACTCCTGCGATCGAAGTGGTTGGACGTACGGCCCGCAAGACCGTTCCGGTTTCGAAGCACCCGCTCTACAACACCGTCGCTTCCGCCGAGCTTGGCGCGGCGGCCCAATCGCCCGCCACTCTCGCAGCTGTCGCCCCTTCACGGAGCGAACGTGTGCGCGCGAGGATCGAGCCGACATCGCGCACAGAGTCGATCTCGCGGGCCGAGCCTGCGGCTGCGATGGTGGCCGAGGTTCCGGCGCCCGCGCCGACTTCAATGCCTGCGCCTGCCGCTGCGCTTCCCGCCATGCCGCCACAAACCATGGGACGTGCGGTCCTGGCCAATGGTCCCGTCGGTGTCGCCCGAGTGGTCTCCGCCGAGGCAGCCTCCCCCGAGCCGGTCGACGCCAAACCGAAACGCAGCGGTCGGGCTTCCGACAAGGCGTTCGTCATCAGCGCCCCCGACCAGGACGATGCTTTCGTGTTCTAGCTTCCCCCCTATGCCCGGGGCTGTCATGGACCGTGTATATAGTTGCAACAAGCGTTCCACCCCACCAACCCAAGGAGAGTAAATGATGAAAATGTCCAATAATGGCCACGTGTCCGCGCTGCTGATGGCACTGGTTTTCGTGGCTGTGCTTGCCGTTCCGAACATGCTGTTCGCCCAGACTTTTGAAGGCGCCGACAAGCGCATCTGTGGCTTCTTCGACGATATCCGCGGCCTGCTCAACATGGCTTCGGTCGCCATCGTCACCATCGCCGTGATCTTCTCGGGTTACCAGATCGCCTTCGCCCACAAGCGCATCTCCGACGTTGCTCCGATCCTGATCGGCGGCCTGCTCATCGGTGCCGCCAGCCAGATCGCCGGCATGCTCCTCCTGGGCGACGGCGCGACCGCCGAAAAAGATTGCACTGCGATGGTCATGAACGCGCTGCCGGTCTTCAATGCATAAGAACGTGCTCTTCCGCGGCTGCACCCGCCCGGCCATGTTCATGGGGGTGCCGTACATCCCCTTTTTCGTCGGTGCGGGCGGGTCGCTCCTGCTTGCGGTCTATTTCGGTCTGCAGTATCTGCTGCTGATACCCCCTGTCATCTTCATCATGAGACAGATGGCGAGGCGGGACGAAATGATCTTCCGTCTGCTCGGACTGAATCTCCAGTTCAAGCTGCGGGTCCGCAATGTCAAAAACCATGCGGGGATGTGGGTGTTCTCCCCGAATGGCTACCGCAACACGCAGCCCGGCGCGAAGCGCAAGTTTTCCGGTCCGTTCATCATCAGCGGCAAGATGACCGATTCCGGCAAGGCGACTCGACGGGGTGTTTCCACTGCTTGATCCGTTGCTCCCGGTGTCCGACGCATTCGGACACCGGGAGCAACGGTGTACAGGTTCGATGACCGGAGTTTCCGTGAAGACGGAGACTCCGGTCACCGGTTCCGGGTATCGGTCGACGGTTTGCCGGCGACGACACCGTTCCGTCATGGTCAGGCGTTTTTCGACCGACCTCGTTTCCACCGCACAGTTCCGACCCCGAAGGCGCATGTTCACTCCCGACACTTCCATCAGCGAGTTCGTTCCGTTCTCCTCGCACGTCTCTCCCTCGGTCATCAAGACCCGCGAGGGCGACTATCTGATGTCCTGGCATCTCGAGGGCCTGCCTTTCGTCGGCCGCGAGGAATGGGAGATCGAACACCGCCACAACACCTTCAACCGGTTGCTGCAGACCCTCCGCGCGCCGGACTTTGTCAATGTCGCTTTCTGGGTGCACGATATCCGTCGGCGTCGGCGCGTGAACATCAAGAGCAATTTCCGGCAGCGCTTCAACCAGGAGATGTCCGACGCGTACTACGCCGCGCTCTCCTCGCAGAAGATCATGCAGAACGATCTGTATCTGACCATGATCTACCGGCCGGTCGTGGCCGGAAAGCGCCTCATGGAAAAGACGACCGACCACGCCAAGCTGAAGGCGGAAGAAGAGCAGGCAGTCGCCAAATTGCTGGAGCTCGCCGGAAACGTCGAAGCGGTCATCAAGGATTATTCGCCCTATCGTCTCGGCATGTACGAAGGCGCCAACGGCGTTGTCTTCTCCGAAACCCTCGAATTTCTCGGTTACGTGCTCAACCGGATCGAAGAGCCGGTGCCGGTGCTGCACGCGCCGATCTACAACTATCTGCCGGTCAGTCGGCACATGTTCTCTGCAAAAAGCGGCGATTTCGTCATCAATACGCCCAATGGGTCCAATCACTTCGGTGCGATCCTCAACGTCAAGGAATATGCGGACGGCACCTATCCCGGCATCCTCAACGGCCTGAAATATCTCGATTTCGAATACGTCATGACCCATTCCTTCAGCCCGATGGGCCGTCAGGATGGTCTGAAAGTGCTGGAACGCACCAAAGGCATGATGATCTCTTCCGGCGACAAGGCCGTCAGCCAGATCGTCGAACTCGACTACGCAATGGATGAGATGATGTCCGGCAATTTCGTGCTGGGCGAATACCACTTCATCATGGCGGTGTATGCCGACAGCCAGGACACGCTGGCGCAACGCGTCGCGACCACGCGCGCGGAACTTTCCAACGCCGGTTTTGTTTCGTCGAAGGAGGACCTCGCCGTCGCACCGTCCTTCTATTCGCAGATGCCGGCCAACTGGAAGTACCGTACACGCATCGCGAACGTCAGCTCGCTGAATTTCCTGGGGCTGTCGCCGCTCCACAACTTCGCTTCGGGCAAGCGCGACAACAACCCGTGGGGCGAGTGCGTTACAACTTTGCAGACGACCAACGGCCAGCCGTACTACTTCAATTTCCATGCGACCCACCCGGCCGAGAATTCGCTGGGGGAGAAAGCCATCGCCAATACGATGGTCATCGGTAAATCGGGTACCGGTAAAACCGCGCTGATCAACTTCCTGCTCAGCCAGGTCCAGAAATACAATCCGTCGCCGACTATCTTCTTCTTCGACAAGGATCGCGGCGCCGAGATCTTCGTGCGCGCCTGCGGTGGAAATTACCTGGCGCTCGAGAACGGCCAGCCGACGGGTTTCAATCCGTTCCAGTGCGAACGCAACGAAGCCAATGTCCAGTTCCTTGCCGACCTCATCAAGGTGTTGATCGGCAAGAAGGCCTACACCTCGCGCGATGAGGAAGACATTTTCCGGGGCGTCGAGAACATACTCGACACGCCGATGCATCTGCGCAGCATGACCAACTTCCAGAAGAGTCTGCCCAACATGGGCGACGACGGGCTGTTCGCGCGCATGCGCAAATGGACCAACTCCGGATCCATGGGCTGGGTGTTCGACAATCCGGTCGATACCATCGACCTGCAGAAAGCGAACATCATCGGCTTCGATTACACGGACATCATCGACAATCCCGAAGTCCGTGTGCCGGTCATCAACTACCTCCTGCACCGTCTGGAGGAATTGATCGATGGCCGCCCGCTCATCTATGTGATGGACGAATTCTGGAAGATTCTGGACGGCGAGGGCGGTCTGAAAGAGTTCGCCAAGAACAAGCAGAAGACCATCCGTAAACAGAACGGCCTGGGCATCTTCGCGACCCAAAGCCCGGAAGATGCCTTGAAGAGTTCGATCGCCGCGGCCCTGATCGAACAGACCGCAACCATGATCCTCCTGCCCAATCCCAATGCGAACCGTGAGGACTACATAGAAGGTCTGAAACTGACCGACGCAGAGTATCAGGTCGTGAAGGGCCTCGACGAGCGCTCGCGCTGCTTCCTGGTCAAGCAGGGCCATGCGTCCAGCGTCTGCCAGCTCAATCTGCGTGGCATGGACGATGCTCTGGCGGTCATTTCCGCGTCGACCGACAATATCGAGATTCTCCACCAGGTCCTGGCCGATCGCGCCACCGCCAAGGGAACCGTGTCCGATGCCCTGGTTCCGGAGGACTGGCTCGAGGATTTCTATACCAGCCGCAAGGGTTCGGGCAAAAAGGCCAACTCGTCGGAAAGCGGCGGCCGCCGGGCGGCTGCGACTTGACTTTGTGACCAGAATTGCGATTTAACACGTTCTATATACAGAAATTCCGATTCCCTCAGCTTTTGTACCCTGTACCCATCAAGCCCAGACCACACTGGAGGTGCCCATGAAGACCGACCGTAAGTCCCGCACATCGCGTAAAGCTCCGTTTCTGACCAGCTTGGCGCTGGCCTGTGCCTTCATGGCAGGCAACGCTGGTGCCGGTATTCCCGTAACCGATGTGGGCAACATGCCCAATCACATCATTACGCAGATCCAGTCGTACCTGAATCAGCTCAACACAATGACGCAGAAAGGGCAGGATTACGCCCAATACGCGGCTGAAATCAAACATATGACCCAGCAACTGACAGATACAGGTCAGGTATTTGACAGTTTCAAGCCCGCAGCAGGTCCTACTTTTCAGAAAAAATCCTTGACGGATGGTATGTCTGATCGCTGCGGAGGTGGCATGGCCGGGATGATTTCCGACCTCATGTCAATGGTGAGTCTGAGTGGAGATGAGGATATCGTCCAGCAGCAGAAAATGATCTGTCAGCGTATCGTAATGTTGGAAAATCAGAGATATAACGAACAGCTTCAATTTCTGAACGACATCATGATCTCAATGCAGAAAGATATTGATAGAGTGCGTGAGCAAGCAAGGAATTCCAACACAAACGGGAAAATGGACACCAATGGCGTTGTAGCTACTGTTGTACAGCAGCAGATGGACAAGGACATTGAAACCGGGAAAACAAAGTATGAAATATACGGTGAAATGATCGAGTCACTGGAAACACAGCAGAAGAATCTGGCGAGAATTGCCATGAATGGCAAGACTTCCATTATTGGCACGATCGCCAATACTGCAATTCTGGCGGCCGCACTGAAAGTCAACGAGTAAGACGATAGCTCCCCGATCATCCCGGGCCCGGTCTATCCGGGCTCGGGAACAAGCGATTGAAAGGCCCTCAGCGGGTCGTCACGAATCAGAACAGGATAGAAGTCATGGAGCATGTGCTTGCAGGCGGTTTGGTGGATGTGGGGGGGCAACTGCTCAATGGGCTGTTGCGACCGCTTGCGCAGTCGTCGATCGGCGATCTCGCATACTTCGCGCTGATCTACGACTTTCTGCACGATCAGATCCAGGATTTCGGTCTGGGGCTGATGGAAAGAAGTGCAGGCATCGTTGGCGGAGTCGCGCTGTTTCTCCTGACTGCCTGGATTTTCTTCCAGGGCCTGCGCATCGTGACCGGCCAAAGCCGGGATTCGATGATGGCGTTGGTGATGAACTCACTGAAGGCAACGCTGATTGTCAGTTTCGCAATCACCATTGGTGTCGCAGGCTCGGATGTCCATGAATTCCTGACCCAGGATATGACCGCAAGCATCACTGAGCTGGTCACCGGCGAAGAGGATGCCCAAGTCAAGGACATGATCGACGAAAATCTGGCATGGATGCAGGTCGGGCTTACCAGCATCGATGTGCTGCAGATCGTCGACGATCCTAATCTGCATGCAGAGAAAAATCAGGCCATGTTCATGGTTGGCATGGGTACAGCCGGCCCGGCGATGGTAGGGGGAGCCATGCTGCTGCTCTACGAAATCGCTATGGCGCTCTTTGTAGGCTTGGGGCCGATTTTTGTCCTTTGCTTATTGTTCGATCAGACCAAGTCGTTGTTTCAGCGCTGGTTGATGTACGGCATCGGTACGATGTTCTCCATGGCGGTGTTGGCTGCGATGGTGGTGATTGCCACAAAGACCGTACTTGCCGTAGCGGAAGCATTCTGGGTCAGTTCTTTGGCGGGGTCGCTGCTTGGTTTCGGCAACAGCCAAGGCATGCGCAGCATGGCCCTGCAGCAAGGCGGCGTCGGCCTGCTGCTGACCGTGATCCTCGTCAGCACGCCGCCGATGGTGGCCAACTTCTTCCAGGGTGTCCTGGGCCAGTTCTCGCCCTATGCAACGATCGGCGGTGGCGGTGGCGCGCCGGTTGGTCAGCGTCCGGGTGAGGCTGGATATCGTGGTGGCGGTGGTGGTGGCAGGCATTCTTCACCTTCGACGCCCAGAGAAGATAACTCGCGAACTGCTGAGGGGCGATTCGAGAAAAGCAATGCTCCTGCTACTGCATTAAGCGGTAATCCTGCAGGCCCATACCGGCCGTCAGAGGCGATTCAGGGCGATACAATTAAAAGTAATCCCAAGACGTAACTGACGTCAAAAAAGGAAAAGAACATGTTTTTACGGCATTGGTTGGCGGCAGTGTTGCTTTATCTGAGCTCGAATATGGTCTTCGCAGAAGGTCGTTGCCCTCCGGGAATGTTCGAGACAGGATCGCGCGACTATCTTGCTTGTGCGCCAATTCCTGGTTATGGGCAAGGCAGCGACAATGGCTATGACGACTCGCCACCAGTGCCGATGGTTTGGGCAAAACGGTGGGGGGCTTTTGCAGGTGAGTCTAATGGCAGTGGATTTGGAGCTGTCAATGGTTCCGGTTCGGAGTCTGCGGCCAAGCAGGCAGCGCTTTCGCAATGCCAAGCAACGGCATCAGATTCAAAAAACAGATGCAAAGTCCTTCTCTCTTTCTATAATCAATGTGGGGCATATGCTTGGGGCGGTGGTGGAGGGATAACTGCTTCAGCTGTTGATCTTGCGACAGCTAAAGAGCGAGCACTCAAGTCTTGTAGTGCGGCCTCTGGTGTTACTTGCAAAATTTATTCGAGTGGCTGTAGTTATGCTGAGGCAGTGCCTGAATAAATTTTTGAATTACACTTTATTGAGTTTTAGAAATAATACCGTCAGTATGCCCATAGTTATGCGATGCACAGAACCTGCATCGCTATCTGGGTTATAGCCGGCCGACACATAAGCTTTGGATTTTTATTTGCACATATTTTGTCGGGATGGCTTCGTTGTGAAGAAATTACTCTACCTATCATTGATATCTTTGCTCGCGTTGTCGGGAGAGATATTTGCAGAGGGGAGATGCCCGCCAGGGATGTTCGAAACCGGGTCGCGAGATTATCTTGCCTGTGCTCCGATTCCCGGCTACGGTCAGGGTGATAGCGATACGGGTCAAGACAGTCAGCCTCCCATTCCAACCATATGGGAGACCCGGTGGGGCGCGATTGTGACCGAGTCGAAAGGCGGTGGATTTGGAGCGGTCAACGGTTTCAAGTCAGAGGTTGCGGCCTCAGGTGCAGCTCTTGAGCAATGCCAAGGAACGGCGACTGTTTCGAAAACGAAATGTGTAGTTCGAGCCGTTTATCACAACCAGTGCGCTGCCTATGCTTGGGGGGCGGGAGTAAGCGTGGCGTCTCACGCGATCGATATCCCGACAGCGACGAAGAACGCACTGCAATCATGTGGTGAGGATGCCGGTGAGGCATGCAAGATCTACTACAGCGGCTGCAGTTATGCCGAGGCAGTGCCGAAGTAAGTTGCCTTCGGACATCTCTTTTCAATAAGTGGCGATCTGCTTGCGCGCGCGTATGACTTGCTGCGTGCAGTAGGCCCGCGATAGCGCGGCGGGGCATGAAGAACATGAAGAATTGAATTGGGAATGCCGCCGGCCTTCGCGACCATTCGAGGAAGCAAAGCAGTCATTCAAAGCCGATTCGTCGGTGCTGTCGGGTCGCACGTGTCTGCAGATCCGGATCGAGGATGCTTCACCCGATCTTCTGCGACGCTTGAATGCCATGCTGCTCATGGCCTGGTGCCGGAAGTGGGACTCGAACCCACACGCTTTTAAGGGCGGCGGATTTTGAGTCCGCTGCGTCTACCGATTCCGCCATTCCGGCGCGGACGAACAGTATAGCCGAAGGTCCGGCACGACCGGCATACGTTCGATGCTTCAGGCGGCGTGATCGAGTTGCAGTTGCTTGCTGCTGTGCATGTGCCAGCCATCGCCCATATCGTTGAAGATTCCGCAGCAGGTCATGGCGCGCTGGTAGATGTGCAGCGAGACTGCGGCATCGGTGTCGCTGGCATTGCGGATGGTGTGGTACTCGTGCGGCGGGATCAGGCTGCCGGCGGAACCGGTGCCGGCGATGAGGCTGCCGACTTCGGTGAAACGATAGCGCTCGCCGTTGCGCTCGGTCAGATCGTACTGGGTGATTTCCAGCTGGCCGTGCCAGACGCCTTCGACGCACCACAGACCGTCGTGATCGTGGATGGGTGTGCCTTGGCCCGGCCCCCAGGTCATGGCGATGACGCCATAGCCATGTTGCGGACTGATGTAGATCTCGCGGCGGGCGTAGTGGCCGTGGACCGGTTCCAACACGCAGGCGGGCAGCTCGACGCTGCGTTCGCGCATCATCCTGCAGAGATCGCTGCGCAGCGCCTGCACCACGGCGGTGTTATCGCCCAAGGAGACTGCAGCATCGATGGTGTCGATCAGATGGGATCGGCCGGGGAAGTCGTGCACGGACATGACGAAATCCTATAAAGGCATTCTGCCGGGTTATGTGCGAATTCTACCAGCCCAGCCGCCGATGAGCGGAGACATCGCCGGATTGAGCCATCTGCTCTGAAAAGAAGCCATCGCTTCCGGAAGGAAGCGATGGACTCGACGGCGAAGCGACGATCAGCGATCGCCGCCCTTGAAACCGCCACCGCCGCCACGCGGGCCACGATTCCCGCCGGGCTTGGGACCGCCGGGACGCGGACCATTCGGTCGTGGGCCGGAGGGACGGGCGCCCGCAGGACGCGGACCGCTGGGCTTGGCGCCGGCCGGACGCGGACCACGGGGACGGTCATAGGCATTGAAGCTGCCGGGGTTGGCATGATCCGATGGGAAACTGGGAGCGCTGCCCGGGTGACCGTAGGGTTTGCCGGCGCGTGCGGGCTTGGGGCCTTGGCCAGGACCGCGGGGACCACGATCGTCGCCGAAGCCAGCGCCCGCAGGACGGTCGCCATATGGACGTTTGGGACGTGCGCCGGGGCCGCCCGGACCACCGGGCCCGCGACTGTCGCCAGCGAAGCCGGCACCGGCCGGGCGATCGCCGTAGGGACGCTTCGGCCGAGCGGCACCGGGGCCGCCAGGGCCGCGATTCTCGCCGGCGTAACCGGCGCCCGCCGGCCGATCGCCATAGGGGCGATTGCCTCCCGGCCCGTTACCGCCGCCGGGGCGCGGGCCGCCGGGTTTCTTGGCATACGGCTTCTTCGGGGCGCCCGGGTCGGCATTGCGATGGCCGGTCGGCCCGGTATCCACGCCTTCGGGCACGTACCAGCTGCGGAACGCGGCGGGATTGCCTTCGGGCAGCGGCTTCGGGCCTTTCATCGTGCGCTGTTTGAACGGCTTGTTCTGCGATTGACGGGCGGCGGCTTCGCCGCTCACGGTGAGGTCGCCACGCTTCTTCTTGTTGCCGAAACGGCCGCGGTCTTCGCGGACGTTGTCGAAGCGGCGCAGCTCGCGGCCTTCGTCGGCGGTGTTGTGGCCATTGACGTAGGCCTGGCTGCTGCGGCCTTCGCGGCCGATATGCACGGTCGCCTTGGCGGCCTTGCGCTGGCCGATTACCGGCTGCAGCGTCAGCGCCGGCGGCGGGCCTTCGTCGAGATTGAGTTTCTTGCGCAGGCTGTCGACCTGTGCGGCCGGTAGTTCCTGGCTCTGGCTGCGCAGCAACTGCTGCGGCAGCGACACGTCGCCATATCTCACCCGCTTCAAGCGGCTGACCTGGCAACCCTGCGATTCCCACAGCCGGCGGACTTCGCGGTTGCGGCCTTCGCTGAGCGACACCTGGAACCATTCGTTGGAATCGGTGCCGCCGATGCGCTCGATCTTGTCGAACTTCGCCGGGCCGTCCTCCAGCGCGACCCCGCGGCGCAGCCGGTCGACCAGTTTGTCGGACACCGTGTCTTCGCCTTCGGGCGCGCGCACGCGACAGACGTATTCGCGTTCGATCTCGAACGACGGATGCATCATCGCGTTGGCCAGTTCGCCGTCGGTGGTGAGCAGCAGCAGACCGGTGGTGTTGATGTCGAGGCGGCCGATCGCGATCCAGCGCGCGCCCTTGAGCACCGGCAGCGCTTCGAAGATGGTCGGGCGGCCTTCGGGGTCTTCGCGGGTGGTGACCTCGCCTTCGGGCTTGTTGTAGATCAGGACGCGCGCCGGCTCGGTGAGCGCGCTGGCGACGAAGGTCTTGCCGTCGATCTCGATGCGGTCGCCGCCCTTGACGCTCATGCCGGTCTGGGCGACTTCGCCGTTGACCTTGACCATGCCTTCGGCGATGCGCTGCTCCAGCGCGCGGCGCGAGCCCAGTCCGGCCTGGGCCAGGACCTTGTGCAGGCGTTCTTCGAGGCGCGGGGCTTCGGCGGGGGCGTCCTTCTCGCGTTTGAGCGAGAGGGTAGTGGGGCGTTTTTCTTTCATGTCAGGCTCCGGTGCTGTCGTCGTCGTCGACGAGGGCGGTGTGGGTGTCGTCGGACGCCGGAATGGCGTCGTCGTTGTGGTGTTCGATGGTGCTTGTGTCGGTGCTTTCGCTTGCGTCTTCGCCGGCGCTATCGGCGACGGTATCGATATTGTCTGGATCGTGTGCCTGGTCTTCGTCATCGGCCGGATCGGAACCGCCGGCGCCGGCGTTGCCCTGCTCGGCATCATCCTGTTCTGCGTCGTCCGGCTCGGCGTCGTCGTGCACGCCGGCGACGATGGCCTCGGGCTTCGGCGCATCCGGATCGGTAAAGGACAACTGCGGGTCGAGTTCGCCGAAATCCTTCAGCGCCGACAGCGGCGGCAACTGGTCGAGGCTCTTCAGGCCGAAGTAATCGAGAAAGCCCTTGGTGGTGCCCAACAGTTCGGGACGGCCCGGCACGTCGCGATGGCCGATGACCCGGATCCATTCGCGCTCTTCCAGCGCCTTGATGATGTTGCTGCTGACCGCCACGCCGCGGACCTGTTCGATCTCGCCGCGGGTGATCGGTTGGCGGTAGGCGATGATCGCCAGCGTTTCCAGTGTGGCGCGGGTGTATTTGGTCTGGCGCTCGGTCCACAGCCGCGCGACCCAGGCGTGGACGTCGGCCTGCACCTGGAAGCGGTAGCCGGACGCGGTTTCCGCCAGTTCGATGCCGCGGCTTTCGCAGGCAGCGCGCAGATCGGTCAGCGCCTGCTCGATGCTGCCTTCCGGCGCGGGTTCGTCGATAGTGAACAGCCCACGCATCTGCACGATGGTCAGCGGCTGATTGGCCGCGAGCAGGGCGGCTTCGACGATGCGGGTGATGAAGTGTTGATCCATGGGGTCGGGTTCTGGGGTGGCCTGGTGTCCGGCCGGTGTCGTCATCGATCCCGCTGACGCGGGCAGGACGGGCAGTATTTGGCACGGGCGCGGGTCATGCCTGCGCGTCGTCGTTGGCGGAAGCCGGCGGGGGCGTTGACTCGACGATATCGTCGTCGAACTCGCTGCTGAGGTCCGGCACGACAGTGTCGCCGTCTTCGCCGGTCGCCAGCGATTTCACGTAGATCGGCGACAGCGGCCCTTCCTGGACGATGTCGAGCAGTTGTTCTTTCGCCAGTTCGAGGATCGACAGGAACGTCACCACCACGCCGAGCTTGCCCTCGCGGGCGTCGAACAACGACTCGAAGCGGTGGAAGCTGCCATCGCCGAGCCGGGTCAACACATCGGTCATGCGCTGGCGCACGCTCAGGGCGTCGCGCTTGATCGCGTGGCCGGTGAACAGCTCGGCGCGCTTGAGCACGTCGTGCAGCGCCAGCAGCATTTCCTTCAGCTGCACCGCCGGCGGCAGTTTGACGCTCGCGCGGTCGGGCAGGAAGGCGGCGGCCGGCGAGGTGTCGCGTTCCATCCGCGGCAGCGCATCGATGTCTTCGGCCGCCTGCTTGAAGCGTTCGTAATCCTGCAGCCGGCGGACCAGATCGGCGCGGGGGTCGTCCTCGGCGTTCTCGTCGCTGGGCGGGCGGGGCAGCAGCATCCGCGACTTGATCTCGGCCAGGATCGCGGCCATCACCAGATATTCGGCGGCCAGCTCGAAGCGCATCTCGTGCATGACGCCGATGTAGCTCACGTACTGTTTGGTGATTTCCGCGACCGGGATGTCGAGGATGTCCAGGTTCTGGCGGCGGATCAGATAGAGCAACAGGTCGAGCGGGCCCTCGAAGGCTTCGAGGATGACTTCCAGCGCGTCCGGCGGGATGTAGAGGTCCTGCGGGATCTGCATCACCGGCTGACCCAGCACCGTCGCCAGCCGCATCTCATGCTGTTGCGGGGCATGCTGCTGCGGGGCGTGCGGCTGCTGGGCAGCCTGCGAGCCCGGCGTATCGCCCGCCTCGGCAATGGCAGGCGCGTCGGACGCGGTTTCAGTGGTCATTCGACAGCGGAGTCATTCGACGGCAGGAGTCATTGCGGATTCGGTGTTCGACAAGCGATGGCGGGTGGCGGCTGGGCGCCGGACAGTCGGCGATCGCGGGCATGACCGCGTGCTGCGGCGATCACGTTACTGCGTGGCGCGGTCATCCTCTACGGGTTGATCCGGGCGACACGTCGCCTCTGTCGTCCCGGGAGCGGAGGACCGCGGGCCGGGCGTAACGGCGACGGATTGAACGTCGGAACGCGCATGCCACGGATGGGCGGGCGCGGACCATGCAGGACGAGTCATGCAGGACAGCACAGATCAGATGAAGCAAGTGGCTACGACTGCACCATCCAGCGTCATCCCGTACCGGAGGCCGGGGCGTGAGCGGAAGAGTCTTGGGCCAGGGCCGGGTAGGGGCGGCGGATCGAACGCGGATGCGGGCTTGGCAGCGCCTGCGCGGATTCGATGGGTCGTCGCAGCCGGCCTCGAAACGATGCGGGCCAAGAGTACGGGCTGGGGAAGCCGCTGTCCAGCCATTGCGCTGCTGGAGCCACGGCGGAGCGGGGCAGAGGCGGCATCCATCCACTATCCTGTGCATCAGGATCTGCACGAAGAGACAATCTATATGTGGTACGCCATCGAGGGTTACGACGCCCCGCAGTCGCTGGATCGACGGATGGAGGCGCGACCTGCGCATCTGGCCCGTCTGCTTGAACTGAAGGATGCGGGTCGCCTGCTGCTGGCGGGTCCGTGTCCGGCGATCGATGCCGAAGATCCGGGGCCGGCCGGGTTCAGCGGCAGCATCGTGATCGCCGAGTTCGAATCGCTCGACGCCGCCCGCGCCTGGGCCGACGCCGATCCCTATGTGGACGCCGGCGTCTACGCCCGGGTCGAAGTGCGTCCGTTCCGGCAGGTGCTGCCATGACCGCGGTCGGTCCGCTGCCCCGCGAGGCGCGGGTCGAAGCGATCCGCGGCCTGTTGCAGTCGGCATTCGCGCCGAGTGCGCTGGAGGTCATCGACGACAGTCATCGCCATGCCGGCCACGAGGGTGCGAAAGACGGTCGTGGACATTTCACCGTGCGTCTGGTCAGCCCGGCCTTTGCCGGCATGGCGCCGCTGGCCCGTCACCGCGCGGTGTACGCGGCACTGGGCGATCTGATGCAGACCGATATCCATGCGCTTTCGATCCAGGCGAGCGATTGAGACCCGGATCGTCGCGGTTGCTGCGTTGCAGCATGATCTGCGTCAGTTCAGAGGTTCTCAAAATCTCGAAAATATCGATTTGGATCATAGGGTTGGATGTTCATCGAGTGCCTGCAATACGATCATCGCAAAATCTTTACATCGTTCGATGAAAACGGTTACATTGCCGCTGCGCGGCCTGTTCCTTCCATGAATGCGGGGCGAATGCATTGAGCGTGACGATCAAAGATGTGGCGCGTGTCGCGAAGGTTTCGGTGGCCACGGTCTCGCGCGCCATCAACGGGCACGACAACGTGGCCGAAGCCGTGCGCCGCCGGGTGCTGGCGGTCGCGCACGAGCTGCGCTACAGCCCGCATCACGCCGCGCGCAGTCTCAGCAGCCGCCGCACCCACACCATCGGCGTGGTGCTGCCGGATCTGCACGGCGAATTCTTTTCCGAACTGGTCCGTGGCATCGACCTCGTCGCCCGCGACTGCGGCCTGCACCTGCTGGTGTCGAGCTATCACGGCCATCCCGAGGAACAGGCGTGCGCCCTGCGTGCGATGCGCGGCCGGGTCGATGGCCTGCTGGTGATGTCGCCGCACGTGGGCAATATCGATTTCCTCAGCGAAAATCTCGCCGCGCTGCCGGCGGTTTTGATCAATTCGCAACCGACCGAGTCCGAGCACGTCGCGTTCGGCATCGACAACTACGGCGGGGCGCGGACGATGGTGGCGCATCTGCTCGCCGCCGGTCATCGCCGGATCGCGTTCATTGCCGGCCCGCCCGACAACTTCGATGCCTTCGAGCGCCTGCGCGGCTATCGCGACGCGATCCTGGAAGCCGATCCGACCGCCGAACCGTGGGTACTCCCCGGCGACTTCAGCGAATCTTCCGGACATCAGGCCGGACAGATGCTGCTGGAGGCTGCCGAGCGGCCCGACGCGGTGTTCGCCGCCAACGACATGATGGCGCTGGGCTGCCTGTTCGCCTTGACCCAGGGTGGATTGCGGGTTCCCGACGATATCGCGCTGGCCGGCTTCGACGATATTCCGATCGCGCGCTACGTCGCGCCTTCGCTCACCACCATGCGCGTGAACATGCCCGAGCTGGGCGCGCACGCCATGCGCCTGCTGCTCGCGCTGCAGAACGGCGAAGACGTAGGCGATCGCCTCGCGCCGCTGGTGCCGGAACTGATCGAACGGGACTCGAGCCGTCGTGGCGGCGCCGATCGCGCGGCTATGCGAGCCGCCGACGACGGATGACCGGAAAGGTTTTTTTTGCGTTTGGATGTAATCGTTTACAGACAGCAAGACCAAGAGTGCTCGAAACCAGAGATACCAACACCCTCGGGAGGGGTGAAACCATGAAACAACAACGTCGTCCGCATCAGCGCCGGTTCGAGCGCACATTGCTGAGCTGCGCACTGGCGAGCTGCCTGATCTGGGCAACGCCCGCAGTGTTCGCGCAGTCCACCGGCGCCACGGTCCGCGGCCAGGCCACGGCCGATGCCAGAGTCACCGCCACCAATGTCGCCACCGGTTTCAGCCGCAGCGTCGAAGCCGGCGACAGCGGCGGTTACGCGTTGCCCGGTCTGCCGCCCGGCACCTATCGCATCAGTATCGAAGCCGGCGGCGAGACCACGACCCGCAACATCACCCTGCGCGTGGGAGAAACCGTCACCCTGGATCCGGAGCGGGTGGCGCAGCCGGCGGACGGCGCGACCGATGAACTCGACACGATCGTGGTGGTCGGCCAGCAACTGGTCGAAACCAAGACTTCGGAGATCGCGACCTACCTCAGCAACCGCCAGATCGAAAGCCTGCCGCAGAATTCGCGCAACTTCCTCGCGTTCGCCGACATCGTGCCCGGCGTGGTCTTCAACGTCGGCAATGAAGGCTCCAGCAACCTGCGCAGCGGCGCGCAGCTGTCGAACGGCATCAATGTCTTCATCGACGGCGTCGGCCAGAAGGACTACATCCTCAAGGGCGGCATCACCGGCCAGGATTCCAGCCGCGGCAATCCGTTCCCGCAGAACAGCATCGCCGAATACAAGGTCATCACCTCGAACTACAAGGCCGAGTACGACCAGCTGAGCAGCGCGGCGGTCACCGCAGTCACCCAGTCGGGCACCAACGAATTCAAGGGCAGTTTCTTCTGGGACAGCTCGGACGGCGAATGGGTCTCGCGCACCATCCGCGAGGACAAGGGGCTGGACCGCAAGGCCGACACCAAGGATCTGCAGTACGGCGTGGCGTTCGGCGGCCCGATCCTGCAGGACCGCATGCATTTCTTCGTGTCCTACGAAGCGAAGGACCGCGACGATGCGCGTCGCGTGGATCCGGGCAGGAATCTCGAGATCGAGGATCTGCCGCTACAGTTCCAGGACGAAGCGCGCAACACCACCAACTCGCCGTTCCGCGAGGATCTGTATTTCGGCAAGCTCAGCTGGACGCCGGCGGACGACCATCTGCTCGAACTGACCGTCAAACGCCGGGAAGAAGATGAGCTGACCAGCATCGGCGGCCAGAATCTGCTGTCCAGCGGCACCCTGAAGACCGGCGAGGAAACGCGCGTCGACCTGCGCCACCAGTACAACGCGACGAACTGGTTGAACGACGCCCACATCACGTTCGAGGACAGCAGCTTCGCGCCGCGCGCCGCTTCCAACGAGAACGGCTATCTCTTGTTCATCCCGCAGGCCGGTCAGGAAGCCAACAACAATCCCGGCATGGACCAGATCATCCGCACCGGCGGCGGCGGCGACTTCCAGGACAAGGGTCAGAAGGGCTATTCGCTGCAGAACGACTTCACGTTCTTCGGCTGGGAAGGCCATACGCTGAAGGCCGGCATCAAGTACAAGCAGATCGACATCAGCGCGTTCGAGCAGAGCCCATCCTCGCCGCAGTTCCGCTACGACGGCCTGCGTAGTCTGACAGTGCCGTATTTCGTGCAGTTTTCGGCCTCCGGCAACGGCTATCCCACGACGGTGGATTCCGACAGCAAGCAGTTCGGCATCTATCTGCAGGACGACTGGGACGTGACCGACCGGCTCACGCTCAACCTGGGCCTACGCTGGGATTACGAAAGCACGCCGAGCTACGAAGACCACGTGACGCCCGCGGGTCTGGTCAGCGCGTTGCAGGCCTGGCCGAACATCAACAACGCCAATGTCGATTACGACTACAACGACTACATCAGCACCGGCGGCAACCGCAAGGCATTCAAGGACGCCTGGCAGCCGCGGGTCGGCTTCTCCTACGATCTCAGCGGCGACGAGCGCCACGTGATCTTCGGCGGCGCCGGGCGCTCGTACAACCGCAACCAGTTCGATTATCTGTCGTACGAGAAATACCGCCTCGCGTTCCAGCGCTATGAGCTGAACTTCAATACGCCCGGCCACACCTGTACGGTCGGGCCGACCTGCTACGACTGGGATCCCAGCTATCTCGATCCGGCCAATCTCGCCGCGCTGGTGGCGGGCACGTCCAACGGCGCAGAAGTGTTCCTGATCAACAACGATCTGAAGACGCCGTATTCCGACCAGTTCAGCATCGGCATGCGCAATGCTTTCGCGATGTTCGGCCACGACTGGAATTCGTCGGTCACCCTGATGCACGTCCGCAGCCACGACGGCATCCTGTTCACGATGGGCAACCGCTATCCGAACGGCGAGTTCCGCAACAATCCGGCGCTCGACTGGGGCGGCCAGCCGTGGAACGAATCGCTGCCGGGCTGGGGACGTTTCTTCCTGGGCGACAATGCGGTCGAAACCAGGCTCAATTCGCTGCTGGTGTCGCTGGACAAGCCCTACACCCGCGAATCGCACTGGGGCGTGAGCTTCGCATACACCTATAGCGATGCCGAGGAAAACCGCAGCAATTCCGATCAGTTCTCGTTCGACTATCCGAACCTGGACGGCGTCGCGTTCACCGATGCGCTCGGTGTTTCAAAACATCGGCTGGTCGCGACCGGCATCACCGATTTCTGGGGCATCACCGCATCGGCGAAATTGATCCTGTCCAGCCCGAAATCGGTCGAAGCCATCAATTGTTTCGCTACGACCGCGCCGGGCAACTGCTACTTCGATCCATACCGTCCGGACGGCACCGTCGCCTACAAGCAGTTCGACGTGGCGCTGCAGAAAGAGTGGGATACCGGAACCGATGTCAAGCTGCGCGTGCGCGGCGACTTCATCAACGTGTTCAACTGGCGGAACTACAGCCCGGGCGAATATTCAAACTGGCGTGGTTTCGACGGTAATCCGGATGCGAACTTCGGTCGTCGCACCGGCGATGGCATCGAGCGTCCGACGCGTACCTTCAAGCTGACGCTCGGCCTCGTGTGGTGACGCGGTCCTAATCGTTCGTCGTCGGCCGTCCGGTCTGTCCCGGGCGGCCGATGTTTTCCCCCGCGACAGGAGATCCGTTTGAGCCATCCGTCATTCCGCGTCGGCGCCATATTCATGGCGTGCCTGACGTTCGCATCGATCACCGCCTGTGCGCCGTCGGCGGAAAAGCCCGCAGTGGCCGCCGCAGACACGCTGCCGACCGCAGCCACTGCAGCCACTGCAGCGCCGCTGCCGCCGCTGTTCGACGACATCGAACGCCGCACTTTCGATTTCTTCTGGGACACCACCAATGCCGACAACGGCCTCGCGCCGGATCGCCATCCGTCGCGGCCGTTCTCCAGCATCGCCGCGATCGGCTTCGCGCTGACCGCCTATCCCATCGGCGTCGAGCGCACATGGATCACGCGCGCCCAGGCGACCGAACGCACGCTGACCACGCTGAAGTTCCTCCGCGATGCGCCGGCCGGACCCGAGGCGACGGGAAAGGCCGGTCATCGCGGCTTCTACTATCACTTCCTCGACATGCGCAGCGGGCAGCGCTTCGCCGAATGGGTCGAGCTGTCCAGCGTCGATACCGGGCTGATGATGATGGGCATTCTGTTCGCCCAGAGTTATTACGACCGCGACGATGCCGCCGAGCGCGAGATCCGCGAGATCGCCGACCAGTTGTACCGCCGCGTCGAATGGGACTGGATGCGGCCGCGCGCGCCGCTGATCTCGATGGGCTGGAATCCGGAGACGCAGGATTTCCTCGACCACGACTGGCGCGGCTACAACGAGGCGATGCTGGTCTACGTGCTGGCGCTGGGTTCGCCCACGCATCCGGTCGAACCGGAGGCATGGCAGGCGTGGACGCGCACCTACGACCGCAACTGGGGCGAATTCCAGGGGCAGACGCATCTGCGCTTCGCGCCGCAGTTCGGCCATCAGTACAGCCATGTGTGGATCGATTTCCGCGGTATCCAGGACGCGTACATGCGTTCCAAGGGTCTCGACTATTTCGAAAACAGCCGCCGCGCGACGCTCGCGCAGCACGCCTATGCGGTCGCCAACCCGATGAGCTGGAAGGGCTACGACGGCAAAGTCTGGGGTTTGACCGCCAGCGACGGGCCGCAGGGCACGAAGCAGATCTATCGCGGCGAGCAGCGTGAGTTCCGCGGCTACAGCGCGCGCGGCCCGGGGCCGATCGATGGTTTCGACGACGGCACGCTCGCGCCGACCGCCGCGCTGGCGTCGCTGCCGTTCGCGCCGGAGCTGGTCGTGCCCGCGGCGGAAGCGATGCGCGCGCGTTACGGCGACGATCTCTACGGGCGCTACGGTTTTCTCGATTCGTTCAACCCGAGCTTCGAGTACGACATTCCGCTGGTCACCGGCAAGGTCGTGCCGGGCAAGGGCTGGTTCGCCAGCGATCATCTCGGCATCGACCAGGGTCCGATCCTCGCGATGATCGCCAATCACCGCGACGGTTTCGTCTGGGAGGTGATGAAGCGCAATCCGCATATCCGTCGCGGGCTGGAACGCGCGGGCTTCGAAGGCGGATGGCTGGCCGCGCCATCGCCTCCGCCTGCGGCGAAGCGGTAAGGTAAGCCATGCGCCTGATCGCGGTCGTGTTGTGCGTGGTGATCGGACTGACGGCCTGCCGTCGGGCCGACGACCGCGTGACGATCCGTTTCTGGGCGATGGGCCGCGAGGCCGAGGTCGTCGGCGAACTCATCCCGCAGTTCGAGCGCGAACATCCGGGCCTGCGGGTCGAGCTGCAGCAGATCCCGTGGACGGCGGCGCACGAGAAACTGCTGACCGCCTATGCCGCCGATGCGCTGCCGGACATCTGCCAGCTCGGCAACACCTGGGTGCCGGAATTCGCGGAACTGAACGCACTGGAGCCGCTGCAGCCGTACGTCGACGCCTCCGGCGTCGTCGTGCAGAAGGATTATTTCGAAGGCATCTGGGACACCAATGTCGTCGATGGCCATCTCTACGGCGTGCCGTGGTATGTCGATACGCGGCTGATGTTCTACCGCAAGGATCTGCTCGCTGCGGCCGGTTACGACCATCCGCCGAAGACCTGGGCGGAGTGGAGCGCGGCGATGACTGCGATCAAGCGCCAGCGTGGCAAGGACAACTACGCGATCCTGCTGCCGCTGAACGAATTCGAGCAGTTGCTGTCGCTGGCGCTGCAACAGGACGATCCGCTGCTGCGCGATGGCCGCAGCAATCTCGACAGCCCCGGGTTCCGGCGCGCGCTGGGTTTCTACGCGGGCATGTTCGAGCAGGGGCTGGCGCCGCCGATGTCGGAGACGCAGATCTCCAACGTCTGGGACGAATTCTTCAACGGCATGTTCGTGTTCTATGTGTCCGGGCCGTGGAATATCCGCGAATTCCGCAAGCGCGCGCCGACGCATCTGAAGGACGCATGGGGTACCGCGCCGCTGCCGGGCCCGGATGGTCTGGGCGCGGGCATCGCCGGCGGCACCAGCCTCGTGCTGTTTCGCGATTCTCCGCGCAAGGCGGCGGCGTGGAAGTTCGTCGAGTTCCTGTCGCGGCCGGAGATCCAGCAGAAATTCCACGCCGAGATCGGCGACCTGCCGCCGCGTCGCAGCACCTGGGAACATCCCGAACTGCGCGCCGACCCTTATGCGGCCGCGTTCCGCGATCAGCTCGAACGCGTGAAACCGACGCCGAAGGTGCTGGAATGGGAGCGGGTGGTGCAGGAGATGCGGCTGACCAGCGAGCGCGTGGTGCGCGGCGGGCAATCGCAGGACGACGCGGTGCGCGCGCTCGACGCCAGCGTCGACGCGCTGCTGGAAAAAAGACGCTGGGTCGAATCGCAGCGCGTGGCGCGAATGAAAGCTGCGCCTTCGGAATCTGCGCCATGAAGCGCTCGCTGGTGGCGTGGGTGTTCGTCGGACCTGCGCTGATCGTGCTCGGCGTCTTCTTCGGCCTGCCGGTATTCGCAGCGCTGCTGCTCAGCCTGACCGACTTCGATCTGTATGCGCTCGCGGATTGGCGCAATCTGCGCTTCGTCGGTTTCGGCAACTACATCGAACTACTGCAGACGCCGCTGTTCTGGAAATCGCTCGGCAATACCTTCTATTTCGTGATCGTCGGCGTGCCGCTCTCGATCGCGGTGTCGCTTGGCGCCGCGCTGCTGCTCAACGCGCCGGTCGCGCGCTTCCGCGCGTTCTTCCGCACCGCGCTGTTCGCGCCGGTGGTGACGACCCTGGTCGCGGTCGCGGTGATCTGGCGCTATCTGTTCCACTCCAGCTACGGCCTGGTGAACTGGGCGTTGGGCCACGTCGGCATCGCACCGATCGACTGGCTGGGCGATCCGCAGTGGGCCATGCCCACCATCATCCTGCTGGCGGTGTGGAAGAACTTCGGCTACAACATGGTGATCTTTCTCGCCGGACTGCAGGCGATCCCGCAGGATCTGTACGAAGCGGCGCGGATCGACGGCGCGTCGCGTCGCCGCCAGTTCTGGCACATCACGCTGCCGATGCTCGGGCCGGTGTTGATGGTGGTCGGTGTGATCACTGTTGCCGGTTATTTCCAGCTGTTCGCCGAGCCCTACGTGATGACCCGCGGCGATCCGCTGCAGAGCACAGTCAGCGTGCTGTATTTCATGTTCGAGGAAGGCTTCCGCTGGTGGAACCTCGGCCGCGCGTCGGCGGTGGCGTTCCTGCTGTTCCTGATCATCCTCGCGATCACCGCTGCGATGATGCGCTTCGGGCGCAAAAAGGGAATGGTATGAGTGCGGCCATTCGCGGAGGCGTCGGCGAATCCCGCGGCCATGCGCTGCTGGTGCATGCCGGGCTGATCGCGCTGACCCTGCTGAGCCTCGCGCCGCTGCTGTGGATGCTGTCGGTATCGTTCATGCCCGCGGGCGGCGCCAGCCGTTTCCCGCCGCCGCTGCTGCCGTCGTCGATCACGCTCGACAATTACCGCGCGCTGTTCGACCGCATCGGCATGGGCGGCTATTTCGCCAACAGCGCGCTGGTCGCTTCGGCGATCACCCTGTTGTCGCTGCTGATCAACACCATGGCCGGGTACGCGTTCGCCAAGCTGCGCTTCGCCGGCCGCGAACGGATCTTCAAACTGCTGCTCGCCGCGCTGGTGATCCCGTCGCAGGTGGCGATGCTGCCGCTGTTCCTGATGCTGAAACAGATGGGACTGGTGAACAGCTATGCGGGCGTGGTGGTGCCGGGCCTGGCATCGATCTTCGGCATCTTCCTGGTGCGCCAGTACGCGCGTTCGATACCCGACGAACTGATCGAGGCCGCGCGCATCGACGGCGCCGGCGAATGGCGGATCTTCTTCCGCATCGTGCTGCCGATGCTCAAGCCGGTGCTGGTGACGCTGGCGATCTTCACCTTCATGGGCAGCTGGAACGATTTCATGTGGCCGCTGATCGTGCTGACCGACCAGACCAACTACACGCTGCCCGTGGCGCTGGCATCGCTGTCGCGCGAGCACATCCAGGATGTCGAGATGATGATGGCCGGCGCCGTGCTGACGGTGTTGCCGGTGCTGCTGCTGTTCCTGATGCTGCAGCGGTATTACATCCAGGGCCTTCTTCTGGGAAGCGTGAAAGGTTGAGAGCTCTGGCAGGACATGAACAATCGTCGCCCCGGCGAAGGCCGGGGGCCAGCTCTTCATAAACTCATCGATAAAGCTGGATTCCTGCCTGATCAGACATTCAATTGCTCAGAATCCCCTTACAGACTGTTGATTTCGAGACATTATTTTCGAGGTGCTTCGAACATGATCCTGCTTCGCAGCTGCGTGATGGTGTGTCTGTCGATGTCGGCGTCCGGGGTATACGCGGAAGACGCCGCGCGCACGCTCGACGCTTTCGACGACCCCGCGCAGTGGCGCGTCATCGCATCGACGCAGGTGACCGGGACGATCCGCAGCGACGGCGGCGCGCTCTGCCTGGATTACGACTTCAACGGCGTCTCCGGCTATGTCGGCATGCAGCGCGATATCGCCATCGCCTATCCGGACAACTATCGCTTCGACTTCCGGCTGCGCGGCGAATCGCCGGCCAACGATCTGCAGTTCAAGCTCATCGACGCCAGCGGCGACAACGTCTGGTGGGTCAACCGACCTAAGTACGCCTTTCCGCGCGAATGGGCGCCTGTGCGCTACAAGCGCCGGCATATCGGCAAGGCGTGGGGGCCGGACGCCGACCCGGTATTGCGCGATAGCGCGAAGCTGGAGTTCACGCTCAACAACAGCGTCGGCGGCAAAGGAACGGTCTGCTTCGACGATCTGCGCTTCACCGCGCTGCCGCCCGATGTCATGGAACCGCGGATCGCCTCCGCGAGTGCCACCACGGCTGCGCGCGACGCAGGCAAGACATTCGACGGCGATGCGGCCACGGTCTGGCGTGCGGACTCCGGCGCGCAGCGGCTGTCGCTCGATCTCGGCGCACCGACCGAATTCGGCGGCCTGCGCATCGATTGGGCCGAGGGCGCGCACCCGACCGCATATGCCGTTCTGTCGTCCGACGATGGCCGCGATTGGCGCACGCTGCGCGACGTGGTCGGCAGCGACGGCGGACGCGACTGGATCGCGTTGCCGGAATCCGAAGCGCGCCATCTCGCGATCCAGGTTCGCGATGCGGGAAAGCGAGCCGTAGCCCTCGCCGAAGTACGCGTCGAGCCGCTGGCGTTCGCGGCCATCCCGAACGATTTCGTCGCATCGGTGGCGAAGGATCAGCCGCGCGGAGGTTTCCCGCGCGGATTCAGCGGCGAACAGGCGTACTGGACCATCCTCGGCATCGACGGCGGCACCGAGCAGGGGCTGATCGGCGAGGACGGCGCGGTGGAAGTCGCGAAGGGCGGTTTCAGCATCGAGCCGTTCGTGATCGTCGACGGACGATCGCTGAGCTGGGCCGATGTCGAAAGCGCGCAGTCGCTGCAGGACGGCTATCTGCCGATCCCGAGCGTCGACTGGTCGCATCCCGATGCGCAGCTGCGCACGACCGCGTTCGTCGACAGCGATTCATCCGGAACCCTGTCGCCGCGTTCGCAGATCGTCGCGCGTTATACATTGCGAAATCCGGGCGCGACCGCTCGCGACTACACGCTGGCGCTTGCGGTGCAGCCGTTCCAGGTGAATCCGCCCAGCCAGTTCCTCAATACCACCGGCGGCGTCAGCCGCATCGCATCGCTGGCCTTCGCCGACGATGGGGTGGCGAGCGTGGATGGTCGCGCGCGCGTCTATCCGCAGCGTACGCCCGATGCCGCGTTCGCGACGCCGTTCGATGCCGGCATGGCGGCGGCCCATCTGGCGGCGGGCACATTGCCGACGACTACCGCAGTGGACGATCCGACCGGTTTGGCCTCGGGCGCGCTGCTGTATCGCTGGCGGCTTGCGCCGGGGGAATCGCGTGAGGTCGCGCTGGTGATCCCGATGTCCGGCACGCCGTTCTGCGAAGGCAACACCTGCTCGCCGGAACAGCGACAGACGATCGTCGCCGAACAATGGCGCAGCAAACTCGACGGCGTACGCTTCGTCGTGCCCGAGGAAGGCCGGCCGCTGGTCGACACCCTGCGTACGGCGCTGGCGCATCAGCTGATCTCGCGCATCGGCCCGCGCCTGCAGCCGGGCACGCGCTCGTACGCGCGCAGCTGGATCCGCGATGGGGCGATGATCGCCGAAGGTCTGCTGCGCATGGGCCGCGAGGATGCCGTGCGCGAGTACATCGACTGGTACGCGCCGTACCAGTTCGAAAACGGCAAGGTGCCGTGCTGCGTCGACGACCGCGGCAGCGACCCGGTGCCGGAGAACGACAGTCATGGCGAACTGATCTTCGCGATCGCCGATTATGCGCGGCATACCGGCGACGATGCCTTCCTGACGACGATGTGGCCGCACGTGGAGGGCGCGTTCGCGTACATGGAAACTTTGCGTGCCAGCGAGCGTACCGAAGAGAATCGCGCACTGAATCCCGCCTTCTACGGCATGATGCCGGCATCGATCAGCCACGAGGGCTATTCGGCGAAGCCGATGCATTCGTACTGGGACAACTTCTGGGCGCTGCGCGGTTACAAGGATGCGGTGTGGATCGCCGAACGTCTCGACAAGCGCGACGACGCGGCGCGGATGGCGGCGGCGCGCGACGAGTTCCGCGCCGATCTCGACGCTTCGCTACGCGCGGCCACCGCGCGCCATGGCATCGATTATCTGCCGGGCGCGGCGGAACTCGGCGACTTCGATCCGACTTCGACCACCATCGCGCTGGCGCCCGGCGGCGAACAGACCCGCCTGCCGCAGGATCTGCTGCGCAACACCTTCGAGCGCTACTGGCGCGAATTCGAGCAGCGCCGCGACGGCAAGCGCGAATGGAAGGACTACACGCCGTACGAATGGCGCAACGTCGGTGCGTTCGTGCGCCTCGGCTGGCGCGATCGCGCGTGGGATGCGACGCGTTTCTTCTTCGACGACCGCGCGCCGCGCGGCTGGAACCAATGGGGCGAAGTGGTGTCGCGCACGCCGCGCAAACCGTTCTTCCTAGGCGATCTGCCGCACGCCTGGGTCGCCTCGGACTTCATGCGTTCGGCGCTGGACATGTTCGCCTATTACCGCGAAGCCGACGACCGGCTGGTGCTGGCCGCGGGTATCCCGGCGCGCTGGCTGGACGGAGAGGGCATCGCGATCGACGGACTGCGCACGCCGGAAGGGCGCGTAGGCTATTCGCTGCGGCGCGAACAGAAGCGACTGGTGTTTCGTTTTGGTAAAGACGTCCGTCTGCCGTCGGGTGGTGCGGTACTGCCGTGGCCGCTGAAGGATGCGCAACCAGGAAAGACATCCATCGATGGCAAGCCCATGCAATGGCACGACGGCGAATTGCGCATCCTGTCGCCGACCGCCGATGTGTCGATCGAACTGCGCTGAGTTTTGATGTATACGAACCAGGTCACGCCCGGCGGTGCCGCAACGCCGTTCATTCAAGCCGGAGACGGAGTTTATTGAGCTTGGGAGCCGCGACCAACATAACGGCCCTGCCGTTGCCTGCTGCCTGACTGCAAACGAGCTCCACGCTGCCGGCTCTTGGCATCGGTTCCGCCGGTATCAACGCCCTGGTCCTACTGGTTGTCGGTTTGCCATACGCATCAACGACTACAGGCGATTTAACTTTTATTTCACGATCTTGGCAGGGTTCGGGCGTTAAATTGCCGTACTCCCCCACCTACAAACGAGCAGTGATGGCGACCGAACAAGATCAGCAGTGGGTAAACGATTTCCTGATCCGGCCGAACTCCGACTTGCCATTTGGGCAGTCGGTGCTGGCAGAGCGGCTCAAAGATTCTGCGATGACTCCTGAGGGCCGGGATCTTTTGTTGCAGACCATCATCCGTTCCGATTCGATGACTGCGGCGAGGTTGTTCGGCAACGATGGCGTTCGCGGCCTGGAACCCAATGCGTCCCCGGCGTCCACCGATCTTGCGGGCGATCAGAAGGTGATCGGCGCGGCACTGGGCGAAGCTTTCGCATCAGGTGCGATCACTGCAAATGATCTCGTCAGACTTGGCGACTTCGAGGATATCGGTGCCTCGCAGAGCAGGATGGTCGCAGTTCTGCAGGCAGGCGGCGCCGAATCCAGAGATGCCCTTGTGGCGGTCGCTGGAGCGCTGTCGACACGAATTCCGCAGAGCGAGAACGACAAAATACTGTCGACAATGATCTTGGCGGAAGATCCGCAAGCACGAGAGGCGCTTGGCCCGGAGAGGGCGAGGGAAGCGTTCGAAGACCTTATCGAGCAGTCCCAGAAATTCCCTTTCGATCCAGATGCCTCCAGTTTCGAGCACAACCAGCAAAAGCATCTCATCACTGCCGCCACGGCCCTCTAATGCGGAATACGGGGATGAATTCCTTGGCCACTACATGGGCGCAAACGACGGTAATCAGCATGGCGAAGCAGAATGGTCCGCACGGTTCCTCTCCTTGACCGCATTGGATCCCAACGCGCAGAGCATCGTAATGCCTGATGGCAGGACCGTCGGCGAAACCATCAATGCCACCACGGATGCCTTCGCAGACAAGGTGTTGGGCAATATCGCGGACCTCAAAGACGATCCTCAGCAACAGCGCGACGCGACGCGTCAGTTGGGCAGGCTGCACGCAAGCATTACGGCTGCAGAAGAAATTGCTGAAAATCGCCATGCCTCGGCGATTGCTGCAGATGCTGCCGTCGCAGACAGGATTTCCGGCGCTGTCGAACAAATCGTGAGTATCACCCCTGTTTCCCGCGTTCCAGGCGCGACCGATGCTGCGGGTACCGTCGCGGGAGCTTTGGTCGATGGCGCTCAGTCGGATCGCCTGCCTCCGGATTCTAAAAAAGATGGTAATACGTTCGACAATTACGAGAATGCGCTTGGCGCAATCGAGCGCGGAATCGGCCCGAGCGCTCCCGATATCCAAGGTGATTTCAATAGGACTCGAGGGACAGAACTGGAACAGATTCGCGAAAGTCTGGAAGACGACAATCTTATCTCCGCCTCATTCATCAACCATGAGTCGCATCCTGCGTACTCGCGCTATGCAAGCTGCCATGAGGCATGCGAGCGGGCAAATCTCGGCCTTGCGTCCGCTGAGATGACCAATGTCGCTGGCGCACTCACTGCGCTCTCGATGACGGACAAGCTGCCAAGAGTGGATCACGTCGTTTCCAGCAGCGACACTACCCAGTTGTTCGCTATCGCCGGGAAAGTCGACGACCCCGGCCACTTGCGGACGACGATGACCCGCGATGCCGCTATCGAGCAGACGATTGCCCAAAGTACCGATAAAGTCGATGCGCTCGTGTCTGCGCAACACAAGAGCCCGGATGCTGAAGTCCAACTGCAGCAAGATGCGCCCAAGCGAGGTCAAATGGCATAGCCATCGACAAGAGGTGGCTTGAGTCCATTCTTAGTGCTGCCCAGCGAACGCCCTTGGCATCTCCGATGAGTCGTGGAGTATGCACTTCATCCTCTCGGATCTCAGGCCCGGCTTTCATGGGTCGTTCAAGCCTTGGGCCGCTCGAACGCTACGAACGCACCAGTGTTCAGCGAGTCGCACAAGAGGACGATTAAAAAAAGCCCCGACGGCCTGGAGATCAGCGTGGTCGGGGCACACCTGCTCAAGTGGAGGAGGGAGTGAGCAGAAATCAGTATGGGGACGGCTCGTCGAGCTTGCGGCCGTGGCTGCCGATCACTTGCGAGTACCACAGTGCGCTGTCCTTGGGCGTGCGTTCCTGAGTGCCGTAGTTCACATGGACGATGCCGAAGCGCTTCGAGTAGCCGAGCGACCATTCGAGGTTGTCCAGCAGCGACCACACCATGTAGCCGCGGATGTCCACGCCGGCGTCGATCGCGTCGTGGATCGCGCGCAGATGCTTGTGCAGATAGTTGATGCGCAGCGGGTCGCAGATGTGGCCGTTCTCGGCGACCGGCGGGTCGAAGAACGCGGCGCCGTTCTCGGTGATGTACACCGGCAGATCGCCGTAGGTGTTCTTGAACCACAGCAGCAGATCGGTGAGCCCCTGCGGGAACACTTCCCAGCCGGTCTCGGAGTAGGTGCCCAGCGGCTGGCGCACCGCGCCGGCCTTCAGCGGATAGCTGTCGTTGGCCTGGGTGACGCTGCGGGTGTAGTAGTTGATGCCGACGAAATCCAGCGGCTGCACGATCAGCTTGAAGTCTTCGGGATCGAAGTCCGGCCAGGCGTCGCCGAAGATCTCCTTCAGTTCCGGCGGATAGCGGCCGAGCAGGGCGGGGTGCAGGTACTGCTCGTTCATGTACGCGTGCGCGCGCTGCGTCGCCGCCTGATCCTCGGCGCTGTTGGTGGCCTGGTATTTCGGTTCGATGTTCACCACCAGACCGATCTCGTGCTTGCCCTCGGCGCGATAGGCCTGCACCGCGGCGCCATGCGCGCGCATCAGGTTGTGCGAGGCGATCGGCGCTTCGTACCTGCTGCGGTGACCCGGCGCCAGCGCGCCATGCAGATAGCCGCCGTCGGTGATCACCCACGGTTCGTTGAGCGTCACCCACTTCTTCACCCGGCCGTCGAGCGCGCGGTACAGCACCGTGCCGTATTCGGCGAACCAGTCGGCGCAGTCGCGGTTGAGCCAGCCGCCCTTGTCGTCCAGCGCCGCCGGCATGTCCCAGTGGTACAGCGTGAGCAGCGGTTCGATGCCGTTGGCCAGCAGTTCGTCGACCAGCTGCGAGTAGAAATCGACGCCCGCCTGGTTCACACGGCCGATGCCCTCCGGCAGGATCCGCGACCACGAAACGCTGAAACGGTAGGCCTGCAGGCCCAGGTCGCGCATCAGCTTCACGTCGTCCTTCCAGCGCCGGTAGTGATCGCAGGCCACGTCGCCGGTATCGCCGTTGAGAGTCATGCCGGGGGTGTGCGCGAAGCGCGTCCAGATACTGGGGCCGGCGCCATCGGCCAGCGGCGAGCCCTCGATCTGATGCGCGGCGGTCGCGGCGCCCCACAGAAAGCCGGGTGGGAACTCGTAGGACTTGGGATAGCGCTTGTCGTTGGCCTGCGGCACGGCGGGGTTCCTCGGCGGCGAGTTCGGTGGCATGATGCGGATGGGCATGTAAACGGTTACATCAAGACTATATCAAGCTTTCCGGTCTGTAACCTCCTCGCTTCCACGGCGCATCGGCGCCGTGTCGCAACCAGGGCAATCGGTCACGGACCGGGGACGGAAGATGGCGACAGTGGTGTTCGATCGGCTGCGCAAGGTGTACCCGGATGGGCATGTCGCCGTGCACGGCGCGAGCTTCGAAGTGGCCGACGGCGAGCTGCTGGTACTGGTCGGGCCGTCGGGCTGCGGCAAGTCCACGCTGCTGCGGATGATCGCTGGCTTGGAAGCGATCAGCGGCGGCACGCTGACCATCGATGGGCGCGTCGTCAACGATATCGCGCCCAAGGATCGCGACATCGCGATGGTGTTCCAGAGTTACGCCCTGTACCCGCACATGACCGTGGCCGAGAACCTGGCGTTCGGCCTGAAACTCCGCGGCCACCCGAAGGCCGAGATCGCCGCGCGGATCCAGGCCGCTGCCGACACCCTGGAACTCACCGCGCTGCTGGAACGCCGACCGGCGGCGCTGTCCGGCGGCCAGCGCCAGCGGGTCGCGCTGGGCCGCGCGCTGGTGCGCCAGCCGAAGGTGTTCCTGCTCGATGAGCCGCTGTCGAATCTCGACGCCAAGCTGCGCACGTCGATGCGCACCGAAATCGCCCGCCTGCACCGCAGCCTCGCCGCGACCATGGTCTACGTCACCCACGACCAGATCGAAGCGATGACCCTCGGCCAGCGGATCGTGGTGATGAAGGACGGCGAGATCCAACAGATCGACACGCCGATGGCCCTCTATCGCCGCCCGGCCAACCTGTTCGTGGCGACGTTCCTGGGCAGCCCGGCGATGAACATCGTCCGCGGCCGGCTGGTCGCCGAGGGCGGCGTGCCCGGGCTCCATCTAGCCGATGGTCTGGTGCTGCCGTTGCCGGGGCTGGAGATCGATCCCGCATGGCTGGGCCGCGATCTCGACGTGGGCCTGCGCCCGGAACACCTGCTGCGCTGTCCCGATGGTGAGGTTGCGCATTTCGGCGCCCAGCTCGACGTGATCGAACCGATCGGCAGCGAAGCCTTCGCGTACCTGCGCTACGGCCCGCACGCGCTGGTGGCGCGGTTCGCGCCCGAAGACCTGCCGCAGCCGGGCGGGATCCTGCCGCTGCGCGTGGCCCCGGGGCACTGGCATGTCTTCGACCCCGCGACCGGGCTGAGGGTGACCGCCGCCGGTTGAGTTTCGTGGGCCGCTACGTTCTATATACTGCGGGGACGATGCGGCGATCAGGCCGGATTGTCGCCAGTGGAATCAATCGCTTGGCGCTCGACATTCAACCCATTTCTACCTGCGCCAGCGCCGGCTCCGACCGGTCGGGCCGGCGGAGCACCCGATCAGCGCATGCGTCTTTCCACCATCAAGCTCTCCGGCTTCAAGTCTTTCGTCGATCCGACCACCCTGCACCTGCCCACGAACATGACCGGCGTGGTGGGGCCGAACGGATGCGGCAAGTCGAACATCATCGACGCCATCCGCTGGGTGATGGGCGAAAGCGCGGCCAGCCGCCTGCGCGGCGACTCGCTGACCGACGTGATCTTTTCCGGCAGCTCGGCCCGTAAACCCGTCTCGCAGGCCACGGTCGAGCTGGTCTTCGACAACTCCGACCACACCATCACCGGCGAATACGCCGCGTTCAACGAAATCTCGGTCAAGCGCCAGGTCAGTCGCGACGGCCAGAGCAATTACTACCTCAACGGCACCAAATGCCGGCGTCGCGACATCACCGACCTGTTCCTCGGCACCGGTCTGGGCCCGCGCAGCTACTCGATCATCGAGCAGGGCATGATTTCGCAGGTCATCGAGGCCAAGCCCGAAGAACTGCGCGTGTATCTGGAAGAAGCCGCCGGCATCTCCAAATACAAGGAACGCCGCAAGGAAACCGAGACCCGCATCCGCCACACCCGCGAGAATCTCGATCGCCTCAACGACCTGCGCGAAGAAGTCGGCAAACAGCTGCAGCATCTCGCGCGGCAGGCCCGACAGGCCGAGCAGTACCAGTCGATCCAGGCCGAGCGCCGGATCAAGGATGCCGAGTGGAAAGCGCTGGAATTCCGGCTGCTCGACACCCAGCTGCAGGCGCTGCGCGAGTGCCTGTCGCAGGAAGAAACCCGGCTGCAGCAGACCATCGCGGAGCAGCGCGAAGCCGAACGCGAGATCGAAACCGGTCGCGAGCGCCGCGAAGCCGCCGCCGAGGCGCTGAACAAGGCCCAGGCCGCAGGTTACGAAGTCGGCGGCACGCTCGCCCGGATCGAACAGCAGATCGCGCACCAGCGCGAACTCGGCCAGCGCCTGCAGCGCGCCCGCGACGAAGCCCAGCAGGCGCTGTCGGAAATCGGCCTGCATATCGAAAGCGACCAGAGTCGGCTCGACGCGCTGCGCGCCGAAATCGCAGATGCCGAGCCGCGGCTGGACGCACTGAAGGACGCCGATGCCGACCGCCAGCAGGCGCTGCAGGACGCCGAATCCAGGCTCGCCGACTGGCAGCAGCGCTGGGACGCGCACAGCCGCGCGCAGAGCGAAGCCGCGCGCGCCGCCGATGTCGAACGCACCAAGGTCGATTATCTCGACCGCCAGTCGCTGGACGCCGAGCGCCGGCGCGAACAGCTCAACAGCGAACGCAGCGCGCTGGATCTCAATACGCTGGCGGAAGCGTTCGCCGGTCTTGAGCTGCAGCACGAAGAACGCAAGGCCGCGCTCGACGGCCTCGGCGAAGATCTCGAAACCCGCAAACAGAACGTGGTCGGCCTGCAGGATCAGGTGCGCAACGCGCAGGCCGCGCTCGCCGACGTGCGCAAGCAGGCGCAGGCCGCGCGCGGCCGGCTGTCATCGCTGGAAACGCTGCAGCATGCGGCGCTGGGCCAGGAACAGGGCGCTGCGGTCGCGTGGCTGAAACAGCGCGGCCTGGATTCCGCCGCGCGCGTCGGCGAAGTGCTGAAGGTCGAATCCGGCTGGGAAAACGCGGTCGAAGGCGCGCTGGGTCAATTGATCGAAGGCGTGCTGGTCGAAGCGCCGGAAGCGCTGGTCGATGCGCTCGGCGAACTCGGCGAAGGTCGCATCGCGCTGGTGTCGCCCGACAGCGGCGGCGATGCGTTCGCGCCGACCTCGCTCGCCGCGAAAGTGCAGGGCCCGCTGGCGATCCGGCGCATGCTGTCGAAACTTCACGTCGCCGAAACCCTGGTCGATGCGCGGCAATTGTTGGCCGGCCTCGGCGACGGCGAATCGGTCATCACCCGCCAGGGCGAGCGCGTCGGCGCGGGCTGGGTGCGCGTGGTGCGTTCCGGCGCCGCCAAGCAGGGCGCGCTGCTGCGCGAACGCGAAATCCACGAACTGCGCGCCGCGATCGAAACCCTGCAGCAGCGCGAGGCCGAACTCGACCGCACCATCGCCAGCCTGCGCGACCAGATGCTCACCGCCGAGCAGCAGCGCGAGGATGCGCAGCGTGCGCTGTATCTCGCGCACCGCAACGTCTCCGAACTCGCCGGTCAGTTGCAGAGCCAGCACGGACGACTGGAGTCCGCGCGCAACCGCATCGAGAAGATCGATCTCGATGTCGGCCAGCTCATCGAAACCATCGACATCAGCGTCGAGCAGGCGCGCGAGGCGCGTTCGCGATTGGAAGACGCCGTCTCGCGGATGGGCGAACTCGAAGGCACCCGGCAGATGCTGGAAGCCGAACGCCGCGCGTTCGCCGAAGCGCGCGACACCGCGCGTCTCAGCGCGCGCGAATCGCGCGACGCTGCGCACGCGCTGGCGCTGAATCTCGAATCGCAGCGGGCGCAGGTCGTCGCGCTCGCACAGGCCTTGGACCGCATGGGCGGCCAGCGCGGCCAGCTCGATGCGCGCTTGGGCGAACTCGCTTCGCAGCTCTCGGACGGCGACGAGCCGGTGGTCGCGCTGGAACGAGAGCGTCAGGTCGCGCTGGAACAACGCGTGCTCGCCGAGCGTCATCTCGCCGCCGCGCGCGCGGCGCTGGAAGGCGTCGACAGCGAACTGCGCGCGTTCGAACAGACCCGCCACCAGCGCGACGAACAGGCGCTGGCGCGGCGCGAGAGCATCTCGCAGCGCAGGCTCGATCAGCAGGCGCTGGCGCTCAAGGCCGGACAACTGGCCGAAGCGGTGGTCGCCGGCGGTTTCGTGCTGGACGAAGTGATGGTCACACTGGACGCCGACGCCGATCCGCGCGCCTGGGAAAAGATCGTCACCGATTTCGACGCCAAGCTGCGGCGGCTGGAGCCGGTCAATCTGGCCGCGATCCAGGAACACGCCGAAGCCGCGCAGCGCAAGGAATATCTCGACGCGCAGGATCTGGACCTCAGCACCGCGCTGGAAACGCTGGAAGAAGCGATCCGCAAGATCGACCGCGAGACCCGTGGCCGCTTCAAGGACACCTTCGATCGCGTCAACACCGGGGTGCAGGAACTCTATCCGCGCCTGTTCGGCGGCGGTCACGCCTATCTCGAACTCACCGGCGAGGATCTGCTCGACACCGGCGTCGCGATCATGGCCCGTCCGCCCGGCAAGCGCGTGTCCAACATCTCGCTGCTGTCCGGCGGCGAGAAGGCGATGACCGCGGTGGCGCTGGTGTTCGCGATCTTCCAGCTGAATCCTGCGCCTTTCTGTCTGCTGGACGAAGTGGACGCGCCGCTGGACGAAGCCAACGTCGGCCGCTTCACCGCGATGGTCAAGGAAATGAGCGAACACGTGCAGTTCCTGTTCGTTACCCACAACAAAGCGACGATGGAGGCCGCGCAGCAACTGAGCGGCGTGACCATGCGCGAGCCGGGCGTCAGCCGCCTGGTTTCGGTCGACCTGGCCGAGGCCGCGCGCCTCGTCGGCGCGGCCTAATCCAATAGGGAGGTCAATGTAATGTCGGATATCTGGTGGTTGCGCATCGGCATCGTGGTCGCGGGCGTATTGCTCATGGCGGCGATCTATTTCTTCGGACGCCCGCGCAAGCAGAGTCAGGGCCGCAAGCTTCGCGACGAATCCGCCGAGCGCACGCCGCCGCGGACGGTCGCCGACGCGCGCGGCGATGCGCCGGGCCGGAACGATGCGGTGTTCGCGCAGGACGGCATGCCGCTCGACGAACTATCGCCCGAAGCCGCGCCGCCGCCGTCCGGGCCGGAAGTCGGCAAACGCGACCGCGAGGATTTCGACAAGATCGTCACCCTGTACGTCGCGGCGCGGTCCGGTCAGGTGCTGCGCGGCACCGACATCGTGGTCGCGGCCGAAAAGGCCGGCCTGAGCTACGGCTACATGAGCATCTTCCATCGCCTGATGGACGGCCGCGCCGACAGCAGCCCGATCTTCAGCGTCGCCAACATCAAGAAACCCGGCAGCTTCGAGATGAGCGAGATCCAGACGCTGGAAACCCCGGCGATCGCGTTCTTCCTGACCCTGCCGGCGCCGATCGCCGCGCTCGACGCGTGGGAAAAAATGCTGCCCACCGCGCAGCGCATGGCCGAACTTCTCGACGGCGTGGTGCTGGACGAATCGCGCAACGCGCTAGGCCGCCAGCGCATCGCCCACATCCGCGACGACCTGCGCGCCTACGACCGCCAGCACGAAGCGCCGCCGATCTCCAAGAACACCCGCTGGTAACGCAAACGTAGCCCGGGTAGAGCGCGAAGCGCGAAACCCGGAGCTCTCTGCGATGTGGCGCAGCCCATGCTGTTGCCTGCTTCTCCCCGAAAAGCCCCGGGTTTCGCGCTTTGCGCTCTACCCGGGCTACGGAACGCATCGATGACCGACCCTGCCGCCCGCATCGCCGAATTGCGTCTCCGGATTGAAGACGCGAACTACCGCTATCACGTCCTCGACGATCCCTCGATTCCGGACGCCGAATACGACCGGCTGATGCGCGAGCTCGAAGCGTTGGAAACCGCGCATCCGGAATTCGCCGACGCGTCGTCGCCCAGCCAACGCGTCGGCGACCGGCCGTCCTCGAAATTCGAGGAAGTCGCGCACGCCGTACCGATGCTGTCGCTCGGCAATGCGTTCGCCGACGAGGAAGTCGCCGATTTCGTGCGCCGCATCGAAGAGCGTCTCGATCGCAATGCACCCGTTTTTTCGGCAGAGCCCAAACTCGACGGCCTCGCGATCAGCCTGCGCTACGAACACGGCGTATTCGTGCGCGGCGCCACGCGCGGCGATGGCGCCACCGGCGAGGACGTGACTGCGAACCTGCGCACGGTGAAGGCCATTCCGCTGCACCTGCGCGGCAGCGACTGGCCCGATGTGCTGGAAGTGCGCGGCGAGGTCTACATGCCGCTGGCCGAATTCAAGGCCTACAACGAGCGTGCGCTCAAGGACGGCGGCAAGGTGCTGGCCAATCCGCGCAACGGCGCGGCCGGCTCCTTGCGCCAGCTCGATCCGCGCATCACCGCGCAGCGGCCGCTGGCGTTCTATGCGTATGCGGTCGGCGTGGTCGAGGGTTTCGAATTGCCGGCCACGCATTCGGTGACGCTGAAACGGCTGCGCGAATGGGGTTTCCCGGTCAGCGCCGAAAGCGATGTGGTCGTCGGGACCGATGGATTGTTGGGCTACTACAGGAACATAGGTGCGAAGCGCGATGCGCTGCCGTTCGACATCGACGGCGTGGTCTACAAGCTCGACGACTATGCCGGCCAGCGCGAGATGGGGTTCGTCTCGCGCGCGCCGCGCTGGGCGATCGCGCACAAATTCCCGGCCCAGGAACAGTCGACCGAACTTGAAGGGATCGAGATCCAGATCGGCCGCACCGGCGCGGCGACGCCGGTCGCGCGCCTGAAACCGGTGCAGGTCGCCGGTGTGGTCGTGACCAACGCGACCCTGCACAACGCCGACCAGATCGCGCGGTTGGACGTGCGCATCGGCGACACCGTGATCGTGCGTCGTGCGGGCGATGTGATTCCCGAGATCGTGCGCGTCGTTACGGAACACCGCAGGCCCGGCGCACCGGAGTGGCGGATGCCCGAAGCATGCCCGGTCTGCGGTTCCGAGATCGTGCGCGAGGAGGGCGAAGCGGTGTGGCGCTGCTCCGGCGAGTTGACCTGCGCCGCACAGCGCAAGGAGGCGATTCGCCACTTCGCGTCGCGTCGCGCGATGGATATCGAAGGCCTGGGCGACCGCTACGTCGAGGATCTTTCCGATCTGGGTTACCTGGAATCGGTCGCGGACCTCTATCGGCTGTCGCTCGATGATCTGTTGGCGATGAAGCGTCGCGTCGACGAACGCGACGGCACGACCCCCGAGACCGTGAAAGCTGGAAAGATCGCCACGAAATGGGCCGATAACCTGATCGAAGCGATCGGCCACAGTCGCGCGACCACGCTCGAACGCTTCCTGTTCGCGCTCGGCATCCAGCACGTCGGCGAGAGCACGGCGAAAGCGGTGTCCGTGTGGTTCGGCGATCTCGATCTGATCCGGCATCTGCCGTGGCCGCTGTTCAAGCGCGTGCCCGATATCGGCGGCGAAGTGGCGCGCGCCCTCGGGCATTTCTTCGACCAGCCCGGCAACCAGCGGGTCATCGATGCGCTGCTCGAACGCGGCGTGCATATCGTCGACGCGCATCCGCCGTCGCCGAAACTGCGGCCCGATCTGATGCTGGCGACGCTGCTTGTCGATATGGAAATTCCGAAAGTCACGCGCATCCGCGCCGATCAGATTGCGGGCGCTTTCGCGAGCGCTTCCGCGGTCTCGGAAGCGCCGATGCATGCGTTCGTCGCCGCAGGATTGCCGGCCGACGGCGCGCAATCGCTCGCGTCGTGGCTGGCGGACGCCGCCAATGCACAACTGCTCAGGCGCGCAGGTGACGCGTTGGCGACGCTGCGGGCGCGCATTCCAGACGTTGATAATGCCGCGGCCGGCCCGCTTGAAGGCAAGACATTCGTACTGACCGGCGGCCTCGCCGCGATGTCCCGCGACGAAGCCGGCGCGAAACTCGAAGCGCTCGGCGCGAAAGTGTCCGGCAGCGTCTCGAAGAAAACCAGCGTCGTCGTCGCCGGTGAAGCGGCCGGCAGCAAGCTGGCGAAGGCGCAGGAACTCGGGATCGAGATCTGGGACGAAGCGGCGCTGCTGGCCTTCCTTGCGGAGCACGACGGCGCATGAGCGACTGGCGGCCGACCGCCAGCCTCGACGCGATGCGCCTGCGCGCACTGCTGTACGCAACGATCCGTGCGTTCTTCGCCGAACGCGATGTGCTGGAAGTGGAAACGCCGGTGCTGTCGATGGCCGGCAACACCGACCCGAACATCGAATCGTTCTCTCTGGAATTCTCGGGCCGCACCGATGGCGCGCCGCGCACGCGCTGGCTGCGCACGTCGCCGGAGTTCGCGCTGAAACGTCTGCTGGCCGCAGGTGTCGGCGATTGCTACGAACTCGGCCGGGTGTTCCGCAACGGCGAAGCCGGCGGCCGCCACAATCCAGAATTCACGATGCTGGAGTGGTATCGCGTCGGCTGGGATCATCATCGACTGATCGACGAAACCGTCGCGCTCGTACAGGCCGCGCTGGCGCTGGTCGGGCGCAAAGCGGACGCTACGACAACCACGTTCCGCGACATCTATCGCGAGCGGCTCGGTCTGGATCCGTTCACCGCCGATGACGCGGAACTGCGCGCGGCGCTAGGCAATGTCGAGATCGACCCGACCGGATTACACCGCGACGACTGGCTGGATCTGCTGATGACCCACCGGCTGCAGCCCGGCTTCGATCACGGCTGCATCCTCGTGGTGCGCGACTATCCGGCGTCGCAGAGTGCGCTGGCGAAAATCCACGCGGGGCAGGGCGATGAGCCGGCAGTCGCAGAACGTTTCGAGCTTTATCTCGGCGCGCTGGAACTGGCCAACGGCTATCACGAACTGACCGATGCCGACGAACAGCGCTCGCGATTCCTGCGCGACCATGCGACGCGCGCGATGCGGGGCGTAATGCAGCCTCCGCTCGACGAGGGTCTGCTCGCGGCTATGGTTTCCGGGTTGCCGGCCTGCGCGGGCGTGGCGCTGGGCGTCGAACGCCTGCTGATGGCGATGTCCGATACCGAGCGCATCGCGGATGTGCTGACATTCGAGTTTTCCCGCAGCTGAAGGTGTCCGGCCGGGCGCGCTCCCAACCTGAACGGGCATTCGCCTCCCGCGGGCACGCCCGGAAAATTCGCCGGCCATTCATCCAGCGCGGCTAGAGTGAAGCCACTCATCAAGGGGATGAATCCATGCGTACCCGTCTTGTCCTCACCGCTTCCGCCTTCCTTGCCGGCGCGTCCGTTCTTCCAGCCCAGGCCCAGTACTACGACAACGGCTACAACGGTTCGGTCGTTCGCTGCGAATCCCGCGATAACCGCACCGAACGTTGCGCCGTCGGCGGAGGCGGCGATATCCGCCTGGTCCGGCAATTGTCCAGCAACGCCTGCGTGCGTGGTCGCAACTGGGGTACCGACTCCCGCGGCATCTGGGTCAGCGGCGGTTGCCGCGCCGAATTCAGTGTGGGTGGTTACGGCAGCTACGACGACGACCGCTATGGCGGCGGCTACGGCAACGACGGTGCAGGCACGTTCCGCTGCGAATCCACCAACAACCGCACCGAACGCTGCGTCAGTTCCGGGCGCCCCGAGTTCATTCGCCAACTCTCGAATACGCCCTGCGTCCGTGGCCAGAGCTGGGGCACCGATTCGCGCGGCGTATGGGTGAGCAATGGCTGCCGCGCGCTGTTCCGCACCGGCGGTTATGGCAATGGTTACGGCAACAACGGCGGTTACAACAATGGCAGCTATGGCGGTAGCGATCTGATCCGCTGCGAGTCGAACGACAACCGCAGCCGCAGTTGCAACTTCACCGGCAACAGTCGCGGCGAGATCCGCCTGCTGCGCCAGTTGTCCGGCAAACCCTGCGTCGAGAACCAGACCTGGGGCCGTTCGCGCAATGGCGTGTGGGTGACCCAGGGCTGCCGCGCGGAGTTCGTGATCGGCCGCGGCAATCGCGGCGGCAATCCGCGTCCACCGGGCGCCAACGTGCGCCCGCCCGGTGATCTCGGCAACGGCATCCCGGGCGGTCAGCAACCCGGCGCGTTGCAGCCGGGTGTGTTCCAGAATGCCTCCACCCAGCGTCCGCCGGTGCAGACCGTGATCGAACGTCCTCGCGACTATCGGGACAACAACGATGCCTCCGGTGGTCGGCAGATCCGCCCGATCGAAGAAACCCAGCCCGCTGCCCCGGTTCGCCCGGTGGAACGCCCGGTCGCACAGGTCGAACAGCGCAATACCGGCGGTGCTGCGCAGCCGGGCGTGGTTGAACAAGCGCCAGCGCCCCGCGGCGAACCTGCAACCCGCGAGCGCGAAGGCATCATCCAGCGTGGCGAGCGTCCTCACTGACCATCGCAACTCTTCTACTGCTTGACAATCGCGTCCCGGCCCGTGCCGGGACGCTTTTTTTCGGCTGCCGGTAGAATGTCCTGATGAAACAAGACATCGATTACGCACGCTACGACCGCATCCGTCCGATCCGTTGGACCGGCGACACTCTCGAGCTGCTCGACCAGCGCAAACTGCCGTTCACCGTCGAATACACGGCGTGCCGCACCAGCGGCGAGGTCGCGCAGGCGATCCACGCGTTGATCGTGCGTGGCGCGCCCGCGATCGGTATCGCCGCGGCCTGGGGCGTGGTGCTGGCCGCGCGCGAACTCGACGCAACCAGCGCCGGCGAAGTCGAGACCGCAGCCGAGGCGGCCGAGCGGCTGGAACCCGTGATGCTCCACCTCAATGCCGCGCGACCGACCGCGGTCAACCTCGCGTGGGCGCTGCAGCGCATGCGCCGCGCGTTGGCCAATGCCGGCGACGACTGGCGCAGCGTGCTGTTGCGCGAAGCGCAGGCCATCGCCAGCGAAGACTTGGCCGCGAACCACAAGATGGGCAAGCTCGGCGCGCAACTCATCGCCAAGGGCAGCGGCGTGTTGACCCACTGCAATACCGGCTCGCTGGCGACCGCCGGCTTCGGCACCGCGCTGGGCGTGATCCGCGCCGGTGTGGCGCAGGAGCGTATCGAGCGCGTGTACGCCGGCGAAACCCGGCCCTGGCTGCAAGGCGCGCGGCTGACGGTGTGGGAACTGCAGCAGGACGGCATCGACGCCACCCTGATCGCGGATGCCGCAGCATCGCATCTCATGAAGACCGGGCAGGTGCAGTGGGTGATCGTCGGTGCGGATCGCATCTGCGCGAACGGGGATGTCGCCAACAAGATCGGCACCTATCAGCTCGCCATCGCCGCCCGCTATCACGGCGTGAAATGCATGGTGGTGGCGCCGTCGTCGACGGTCGACATGGCCACGGCCAGCGGCGGCAAGATCGAGATCGAGGAACGCGACCCCGCCGAACTGCTCGGCATCGGCGGCGTCCGCACCGCGGCCGAAGGCATCACCGCCTGGAATCCGGTGTTCGATGTCACGCCGTCGGAACTGATCGACGCCATCGTCACCGATCGCGGCGTCGTCGAACGTCCGAACCGCGTTTCGATGCAGACTTTCTTCGGCCACTGAGCCGCGCTTTTCGCGATGCCGCCGCCGAAGTCTCGGAGGCGTTCGCAAGTCGCTGTTTCTGCATGGGAAAAACGCCGCTTGCGACGGGGCGTCGAAGGCGCCCGCGTGCTACAATTCCGGCTTCGCGCATGGACCGCGTGCGCCCTCCGGAGCGACTCCCCGGCCGCCTTTGCTGCATGCGCTGGCGGCCCCGCTGTCTGCCCCGTCGCGGCGCCCGCACAGCCATGCCGTCACTCCAGCATAAGAAGTCGTAATGACCGATCTCGCGAAGGAAATCATCCCCGTCAATCTCGAAGACGAGATGCGCCGCAGTTATCTCGATTACGCCATGAGCGTGATCGTGGGCCGCGCGCTCCCGGACGTGAGGGACGGCCTCAAGCCGGTGCATCGCCGCGTGCTCTTCGCGATGAACGAACTGGGCGCGCACAGCAACAAGCCTTACTACAAGTCGGCGCGTATCGTCGGCGACGTGATCGGTAAATACCATCCGCACGGCGATCAATCGGTGTACGACACGCTGGTGCGCATGGCGCAACCATTTTCGCTGCGTTATCTGCTGGTGGACGGGCAGGGCAACTTCGGTTCTGTCGACGGCGACAACGCCGCCGCGATGCGTTACACCGAAGCGCGCATGGCCAAGCTCACCCACGAGTTGATGGCCGATATCGACAAGGACACCGTCGATTTCCAGCCCAATTACGACGAGAAGGAACAGGAACCGACGGTGATGCCGTCGCGGTTCCCGAATCTGCTGGTCAACGGTTCCGCCGGCATCGCGGTCGGCATGGCGACCAACATCCCGCCGCACAATCTCAAGGAAGTCATCGACGCCACGGTCGCGCTGCTCGACGATCCCGAGATCGATATCGACGGCCTGATGCAGCATATCCCCGGCCCGGATTTCCCCACCGCGGGCATCATCAACGGCGTCGGCGGCATCCATCTGGCGTATCGCACCGGCCGCGGCCGCGTGCGCATGCGTGCGCGGGCCGAGGTCGAAGTCGCCGACAACGGCCGCGAAGCGATCGTCGTCACCGAGATTCCGTATCAGGTGAACAAGGCGCGGCTGATCGAGAAGATCGCCGAGCTGGTGAAGGAAAAGAAGCTCGAAGGCATCAGCGAGCTGCGCGACGAGTCCGACAAGGACGGCATGCGCATCTACATCGAGGTCAAGCGCGGCGATTCCGCCGAAGTGGTGCTCAACAATCTCTATCAGCAGACGCAGATGGAGTCTGTGTTCGGCATCAACATGGTGGCGCTGGTCGATGGCCGCCCGCAGTTGCTCAATCTCAAGCAGATCCTCGAAGCCTTCGTGCGCCATCGCCGCGAAGTGGTCACCCGCCGCACCATCTTCGAACTGCGCAAGGCCCGCGCCCGTGCGCACATCCTCGAAGGCCTGACGGTCGCGCTCGCCAACATCGATGAGATGATCGAGCTGATCAAGACCTCGGCGAACCCGAACGAAGCGCGCGAGCGCCTGCTCGCCCGGACCTGGGACGCGGGCCTGGTCGCGAGCCTGCTCGCCGCCGCCGGCAGCGATGCTTCCAAGCCGGAAGATCTGCAGGCCGGCGTCGGTCTCATCGACGGCATGTACCAGTTGACCGAGGTGCAGGCCAAGGAAATCCTGGAAATGCGCCTGCACCGCCTTACCGGGCTGGAGCAGGACAGGCTGACCGAGGAATACAAGAATCTGCTCGAAGTCATCCGCGGGCTGATCGAGATCCTCGAAAATCCCGACCGCCTGCGCGAAGTCATCCGCGACGAGCTGCGCGAGGTGAAGGAAGCCTTCGGCGACGACCGTCGCAGCGAGATCCGCGCCAGCGAGGAAGATCTCGACATCCTCGACCTGATCGCGCCGGAAGACGTGGTGGTGACGCTCTCGCATTCGGGTTACGCCAAGCGCCAGCCGGTCACCGCCTATCGCGCGCAGAAGCGTGGCGGTCGCGGCCGCAATGCCGCGGCGACGAAGGATGAGGATTTCATCGACCAGCTGTGGCTGGTCAATACCCACGACACCTTGCTCACATTCACCAGCAGCGGCCGGGTGTTCTGGCTACCGGTGTATCAGCTGCCCGATGCCGGCCCCAATGCCCGCGGCCGGCCGATCATCAACTGGCTGGCGCTGGAGCAGGGCGAGCAGGTGCAGGCGGTGGTACCCGTGCGCGAGTACGACGCAGGTCATTTCGTGTTCTTCGCCACCCGCAACGGCACCGTGAAGAAGACCCCGTTGACCGAATTCGCCTACCGCCTCGCGCGCGGCAAGATCGCGATCAATCTCGACGAAGGCGATGCGCTGGTTGGCGCGGCGCTGACCGACGGCGATCGGGATGTGATGCTGTTCGCCAGCAACGGCAAAGCAGTACGCTTCCACGAGTCGGAAGTGCGTGCGATGGGCCGGACCGCTACGGGCGTGCGCGGCATGCGCCTGGTGGCCGGCATCGAGCCTGGCGAAGCGGTAGAAGCCGAAGAAGGCGCGGATGCCGATGCCGATGCCGATGCCGAGCTTCCCGTCGACGGCTCGTCCGAAGTCGTGAGTCTGGTGGTGGTGGAAGGCGACGGCGATATCCTCACCGCCAGCGCGCGCGGCTACGGCAAGCGCACCCCGGCGGCGGATTACCCGCGCAAGGGGCGCGGCATCAAGGGCGTGATCGCGATGAAGACCAGCGAGCGCAACGGCAAGCTGGTTGGCGCGATCCAGCTCAGCGACCACCACGAAGTGTTGTTGATCTCCGATGGCGGTACCCTGGTGCGGACTCGCGCCGCAGAGATCTCGCAGGTCGGTCGAAATACCCAGGGCGTGACCCTGATGCGTCTGGCCGACGACGAGACGCTGCAGGCGATCGAGCGACTGGATGCCTCGCTGGACGAGGATGAAGCCATCGAGGCGGCATCGACGTTGGCGGCTGCCGATGAGGTGCAGCCCGATGTGGGGGGTTGATTGATTCCGCGCGATTGCGTTCCGGGAGGCGGGCTTCGGCCCGCCTCTTGCGTTTCAGGCATTGGAAATGCCGGCCGGGATGCACGATGTGCTTGTCGCAGCGGTGTTTTTCCTCCGTATTGTTGTTGAATAGGGTCGGCGCAAAAGAGAGCTTTACGGAATTTTTCGCCCGGAGCGGCAAGCTGTACGTCAGACAAGTTGGCTGCGGTTAATGTTAAAAAAAAGTCAAAAAAATGTTCAAAAAAAGTGATGAATTGCTCTGAAGCTTCTCTATACTCCGCTGCAAATCCAGGAGGCCATATGTGTCGCACGTCGCGGTTCGCAGCGTTGAGTCGGGTTCGCTGTTCGATTGGAAAGTGGGTTGTGGGAGTGGGACTGGTCATGGCCATGCTGGCGATGGCGGGCTGCGGCAACAAGGAAACCGGGCAACTGCCCGAGGTCAGTGGCGAGGCCATCCAGGCCAAACGCGATGAAATCAAGGAATTCGCTCTGGTACGGGCCTACCCGGATCAGGACGGCGACGCATTGGCGATCGCGCTGGAGTTTTCGCGGCCGCTGGTCGGCACCCAGGACTTCGACAAACTCATCACCTTCGCCACCTCCGTCAGCGACAAGAGCAGTTGGAAGCTGGACGACAGCGGCAAGATCCTGCGCTTCCCGTTCGTCACCGCGAATACCGAGTACACCCTGAAGATTTCCGCGAAGCTCGCGGCGGCGGACGGCAATACCCTCGGCCGCGATGTCGAACAGGAGGTCTACACCGGCGAACTCGACCCGGCGGTCGGTTTCGCCTCGCAGGGCAGCGTGCTGCCGGCGCGCGACAGCCGCGGCCTGCCCGTGGTGTCGGTGAACGTGCCGGAAGTCGATGTCGAATTCCTCCGCGTGCGCGAGAAATCGCTCCCGCAGTTCTTCTCCGAATACCAGCGCGGCGGCCGTCGCAGCGGTTGGGAACTGGACAGCGAATACGACGAGAAGACCCCCCTGGCGAAGCTGGCCGAACCGGTCTACACCAATCGTTTCGTGCTTGGCGGCAAGCGCAACGAGCGCGTGGTCACCTACCTGCCGACGCAGGACATCGATGAACTGCAGGAGCCCGGTCTGTACTTCGCGGTCATGAAGCGCACCGGCCAGTTCGGCAGCCAGTACGAAACCACATTCTTCACGGTCAGCGACATCGGCCTGCACGTGCGCGCCTACAAGGACAAGCTTTTCGTCCACACCGCGTCGTTGCAGGACGGTTCGGCGATCAGCGGCGTGGATCTGCAGATCCTCGACGGCCCCGGCGACACCGTGCTGAAGGGTCAGACCGACCGCAACGGCAACGCGATGCTGGGCTTCAAGCTGCAGGCCACGCACGTGCTGGTCGCGCGCCGGGGCAAGGACGTGTCGCTGCTGCCGTTCAACCAGCCGGCGCTGGACCTGTCCGAATTCGCGGTCAGCGGCCGCGAGCCCGCTTGGTTCGATGTCTTCGCCTGGGCCGGACGCGACCTCTACCGCCCCGGTGAAGTCGTGCGCATCTCCGCACTGCTGCGCGACAACGACGGCAAGCCCGTTCCGATGAAGGGCAAGAAAGCGCAGCCGCTGTTCGTGCGCCTGAAGCAGCCCAACGGTAAGCCCTTCGTCGAAAGCCGGATCGAAGCCGGCGCGCAGGGCTACTACAGCTTCGAGAAACTCATCCCCGTCGAAGCGCCGACCGGCCGCTGGCAGGTTGAATTCCGCACCGATCCGGCCAGTGCCGAAGCCGTGCAGGGCATGACCCTGCGGATCGAGGAGTTCCTGCCCGAGCGCATGAAGCTCGATCTCGACACCGCCGACGCGGTGCTCAAGCCCGGCAAGCCGCTGGCGTTGAAAGCTGTCGGCGCGTATCTGTACGGCGCGCCCGCCGCCGGCAACCGTTTCACCGCCAAGCTTGCCGTGGCGGTGGAGCAGCACCCGCTGGAAAACATGCCGGGTTATTTCTTCGGCGATCCCACCCTGCAACTGCCGAAGGAAGCCAATGATGTGGTCGATACCACGCTCGGCGACGACGGCACGCTGCTGCAGGACATCGTGCTGCCGTCCGAGGTCAAGCCGGTGTCGCCGATCGCTGCGATCGTTTCCGGAAGCCTGTTCGAAACCGGCGGCCGCAGCGTCAATCGCTCGCTGAAGCGGGTGATGTGGCCGGCCGATGCGCTGGTCGGCGTGCGTCCGCTGTTCGACGACAAGGACGGCGCCGACAGCGACAGCAATGCGCGCTTCCAGCTGATGCGCGTGGGCAGCGACGGCAAGTCGCGTCCGGCGAAGGGGCTGAAGGTCACGCTGGTGCGCGAGCATCGCGACTACCACTGGAATTACGACGACGACGAGGGTTGGGATTTCGATTTCACCTCGCGCTTCCAGAACGTCGAAACCCGCACCGTCGATGCCGGCCTCACCGCCGTCGGTTTCGATTTTCCGGTGCAGTGGGGCGCTTATCGCGTCGATGTGCTCGATCCGGCCACCGGTCTGACCACGCGCTATCCGTTCCAGGCGGGTTGGAGCTGGGACGACGACAACCGCGGCCTGGACGCGCGTCCCGACAAGGTCAAGATCGCGCTCGACAAGACCGCCTACAACACCGGCGACACGCTGAAGGTCACGCTCACGCCGCCGCATCCGGGCAAGGGCCTGCTGATGGTCGAAAGCGGCGAGCGCATGATCTATGTGCAGGAAGTCGACGTGAAGCGCGGCAGCAGCTTCGAGATTCCGGTCGGCAAGGAGTGGGAGCGTCACGACATCTATGTCACCGCGCTCGTGTTCCGCGGCGGCAGTGCGTCCAGCAAGATCACCCCGGCGCGCGCCGTGGGCGTGGCGCATGTGCCGATGGATCGCGCATCGCGTCGCGTCGAAGTCGGTCTGTCGCTGCCGAAGCAGATGCGCCCCGAGCAGACGCTCACGACCACGGTCGCGGTGCCGAAACTCGCCGGTCAGGACGCGTACGTCACGGTGTCGGCGGTCGATGTCGGCATCATCAACATCACCCGCTTCCCGGTGCCCGACGCCAACAAGCATTTCTTCGCCCAGCGCAGGCTCGGTGTGGATGCCTACGACGTCTACGGCCGCATCATCGAGAGTCTGGCCGGCGAGATCGGCAAGATCCGCTTCGGCGGCGACATGGCGTTGCAGCCGCTGGCCCAGGCGCGCAGGCCGACCTCGAAAGTGCAGACGGTCGATCTGTTCTCCGGCCCGGTGAAGCTCGACGCCAAGGGCAACGCCAAGATCGCGTTGAAGGTGCCCGACTTCAACGGCACGCTGCGGGTTTCCGCGCTGGTCTATTCGGCGGAGCGCTACGGCAACGGCGATGCCGAGGTGGTGGTGCGCGCACCGATCGTGGCCGAAGCCAGCTATCCGCGCGTGCTGGCGCCGGGCGACCGCAGCAACGTCACCCTCGACATCACCAACTTCACCGGCAAACCCGGCGACTTCGACGTGAAGGTCGAAGGCCTCGGCCCGCTGACGGTCGCGCAGGGCGGACGTTCGACGAAGCTCAACGTCGGCGGCAAGACCACGCTGACCTTCCCGCTGACCGCGGGCGAGGGCTACACCACTGCGAAGATCCGCGTGCAGGTGAACGGCAACGGCTTCAAGGTCGACCGCCGCTTCGATGTGCCGGTGCGCCCGGCCTGGCCGAGCGTGCTGCGCACGCGCACGCAGACCTTGAACGAACTCGGCGCGATCACGATGGAAGCCGGTTTCGCCGATGGCCTGATGCCGGGCTCGGTCAACGCGCAGATGACGGTCAGCGCGCTGCCGCCGATTCCGTTCGCGAGCGCGCTCAGGGATGTGCTGGAGTATCCGTACGGCTGCGCCGAACAGACCACCAGCAAGGGCTTCGCCGCGCTGGTGATGGATGCGGACACCGCGAAGATGCTCGACGCCAAGGGCCTCGATGCGGCGACGCGCAAGGCGCGCATGGACGGCGCGTTCGGGCGGCTGGCGTCAATGCAGATGTCGAACGGCCACTTCTCGATGTGGGGCAACGACAATTACGTCAATCCGGCGCTGACCCCGTACATCGTCGAGTTCCTGCTCGACGCGCGCGAAGGCGGGTTTGCGGTGCCCGAAAAGATGCTGCAGAACGCGCTGAAACGCTTGAGCGAGGATCTGCTGGCCGGCGGCAACGAGTTCTACGGCCAGACGCATCGCGATCATCTGAAGTTCGCGTATCAGGCGCATGCCGGCTACGTGCTGTCGCGCGTCAACCGCGCACCGCTCGGTACGCTGCGTGCGCTCTACGACAACGAACGCGGCAAGGCCAAGAATGGTCTGTCGATGGTGCATCTGGGCTTGGCGCTGTCGCTGCAGGGCGACAAGAACCGCGGCGCGAAAGCCATCGCCGCCGGCTTCGGCTTCAAGGGCCAGACGTACGAATATCTCGGCGATTACAGCAGCCCGCTGCGCGACAGCGCGCTGATGATCGCGCTGACCCACGAACGCGGCTTCGACAAGCCCGAGTACGATGCCAAGGTGGTCGCACTGGGCAGGGAGCTCGACGTGCGCCGCAACGAGCGCTGGTTCTACCTCAGCACTCAGGAACAGGTCGCGCTGGCGCGCGTCGGCCGTGCGCTGTTGGCGGATCAGAAGAAGACCGTCTCCGGCGTGTGGAAACTCGGGGATGTGAGCGATCCGGTCGCGGAACGGCGCATGCAAGGCCGCCGCGTCGACTACACCACGCTGTCGCGCGGCTTCCGCTTCGAACCGCAGGGCGCGGTGCCGCTGTACGCCAGCCTGGAAGTGGCCGGCGTGCCGCGGACGGCGCCGGCCGAAGACAAATCGGTGATCGGCATCGAGCGCAAGTTCTACACCACCGACGGCAAACCGTGGAAACCGGGTGCGATCGCCGAGGGCGAAGCGCTGATCGTCGCGCTCAGCATCACCGCCGACCAGGCCATGCCCGATGCGCTGCTGACCGATCTGCTGCCTGCGGGTCTCGAGATCGAGAACTTCAATCTCGGCGACGGCAAGCAGTGGGCCGATGTGGTGGTGGACGGCATCGAGATCACCGACCGCGGCAGCGCCGCCGAAGTGCTGCACGAGGAGTATCGCGACGACCGTTTCGTCGCCGCGCTGAAACTCAACCGTGGCCAAGCCGCGCGCGTGTTCTATCTGGTGCGTGCGGTCACGCCCGGCACCTACACCGTGCCGCCGTCGCTGGTCGAAGACATGTACCGCCCGCAGCTGCGCGGCGTAGGCAAGTCGACGCCGTCGACGATCACCGTGGTGCAGCCCCGGTAGGAGCGGCTTTAGCTGCGAGCTCCTGGCTGTTCTTTCCCTTTCCCCGTAACGCGGGGAGAGGGTGCCGCAGGGCCTGTCCCGGACGCGATCGAGGGACTACACCCGCCGCAGCACACCTTCCCGCGACACGACGAATTCCCATCGCGCATCCATGTCGCAATCTTCCACACCATCCGTGCGCGTCCGCATCCGCCGCCTGCTGCCCTGGCTTCGCTGGGGCACCGTCGCAGTGCTGTCGTCGCTGCTGCTCCTCGATCTGATCTTCCCGCCCCAGCTGCCGAAAGCGCGCGACACCAGCACGCTGGTCGTGGCGCGCGACGGCACGCCGCTGCGCGCGTTCGCGGATGCCGATGGCGTCTGGCGTTATCCGGCGACGCCGGAAACCGTATCGCCGCTGTACCTCGATGCGTTGCTGAACTACGAGGATCGCTGGTTCTGGCGACATCCCGGCGTGAATCCGGTCGCGCTGCTGCGCGCGGGCCGGCAGATGCTGGGCAGCGGCGAGGTGGTGTCGGGCGGCTCCACGCTGACGATGCAGGTCGCGCGCATCCTCGATTCCAAACGCACGCGGCATACGCGCACGCCGTTCCGCAAACTGCGGCAGATCCTGCGCGCGATCCAGCTCGAGGCGCATCTGTCCAAGCGCGAGATCCTGATCCTCTATCTCGAACGCGCGCCGTTCGGCGGGACCATCGAAGGGGTGGAAACCGCAAGCTGGGCCTACCTCGGCAAACCTGCATCGCGCCTGTCGAAAGCGGAAGCCGCGTTGCTGGCGGTGCTGCCGCAGTCGCCGAGCCGGCGTCGTCCGGACCGTCATCCGGAAGCGGCGCAGGCCGCGCGCGACAAGGTGCTGGACCGCATGGCCGCGCTCGGCGTGTGGAGCCAAGCGGAGGTGGACGATGCGCGGATCGAATCTGTCGTGTCGCGTCAGCTGCAATCGCCGCTCAGCGCGGCGCTGTTGGCGCAGCGGCTGCGCGTCGCGCATCCGAAGGAGGCGCGCATCAACTCGACCATCGATGCGAATCTGCAGCGCACGCTCGAAGAGCGCGTGACCTCCTATTTTTCGAATCTTCCGGAACGCACGTCGGCAGCGCTGCTGGTGGTCGACAACGACACGATGGAAGCGCGCGCCTACGTGGGCTCGCTGCGCTTCGGCGACAAGGAGCGCCTCGGCCATGTGGACATGGTGCAGGCGTGGCGTTCGCCGGGATCCACGCTGAAGCCGTTCCTGTACGGCATGGCCATCGACGACGGCATGATCCATTCCGAAAGTCTGCTGGTGGATGCGCCGCAGAGTTTCGGCGACTACCGGCCGGGTAACTTTGGCGCGTCGTTCAACGGGCCGGTCAGCGCGGCCCACGCGCTGCGCCTGTCGTTGAACGTGCCGGCGGTCGATCTGCTCGAACGGATCGGCCCGCAGCGCTTCGCCGCGCGCATCGATCACGCCGGCATCGCGCTGAAATTCCCGCAGGGGTCGAAGCCGAATCTTGCGTTGATCCTCGGCGGCACCGGCGCGCGACTGGAGGATCTGGTCGGTGCGCATGCGGCCTTCAACCGCAACGGTATCGCCGGGCGCGTGCGTTACACGCCGGACGATCCGAAGATCGATCGACGCGTGTTGTCGCCTGGCGCGGCGTGGATCGTGCGCGAGATCCTCGAATCCAATCCTCGGCCCGGCGAGCTCGAGCAGTACGATCGCGGCTCGCGTCCGCGCGTGGCCTGGAAGACCGGCACCAGCTACGGATTCCGCGATGCCTGGGCGGTGGGCGGTACGCGTCGATATACGGTCGGCGTGTGGGTCGGTCGCCCCGACGGCACGCCGTTGCCCGGGCAGTACGGCGCGCTCACGGCGTTGCCGCTGTTGTTCGAGGTGGTGGACTCGCTGCCCGCCGGCAGCCGCGACGCATCGCCGCTGGCGCCGCCTGCGAGCGTCGCCGAGGTCGAGATCTGCTGGCCACTGGGCATCGCCGCCGACAGCGTGCCGGCGTCGCTCTGTCAGCGACGGATGAAGGCGTGGACGCTCGACGGCGCGGTGCCGCCGACGTTCGCCGAGCGCGGCGCGAGACTGTGGAATGCGGGGCGCGAGCGGTTCGAGATCGATGCCGACAGCGGCCGACGCATCTCAGCCGTGTGTTCGTTGCCGCATCGTGCGCAGACCGTCGAAATCGCGCGTTGGCCCGCGCTGGCATCGCCGTGGCTGTCCGCCGACACCCGGCGAGCGTCGACGCTACCGCTGCTGGCCGACGACTGCATGGCCGACGGCCGCGACGCGAGCGAAGAGCTGCGGATCGAAGGTCTCAACGATGGCGCGACGCTGGTGCGTGCGCCGGGGAGCGAGCACGCCGTACGCCTGTCGCTGCGCGCACTGGGCACCGATCGCAACGTGCAGTGGTTGCTCGACGGCCGCTGGATCGCGGAAACCGGCGGCCGCGAGTCGTTGATCCGCGACTTCGGCGATCCCGGCGAACACACGCTGACGGCGCTCGCCGACAGCGGTGCGTGGACGACGATCGGATTCCGCGTGCTGGAGTGATCGTAGGACCTCAAGATCGAAAGACCCGCAGAGCGGCCTTCAGGCCGCTACTTCTTTTCCTTCTGCTGAAACGATAAAGCGGCCTGAAGGCCGCTCTACCGGAACCATGAAACCACGATCGTTTCGTGGTTGTTCTATTACACCAGCGTCAGCATGTGCTCGGCCGACGACACCCGGAACTCGCCCGGCGCTTCGACTTCGAGCTGCTTCACCACGCCGTTTTCGACATACAGTGCGAAACGCTTGCCGCGGATGCCCATGCCATAGGCGCTCGCGTCCATTTCCAAACCCAAGGCCTTGACGAAATCGGCGTTGCCGTCGGCGAGGATTTCCATGTCTGCCGGCGCGTTCTGGCTGGCGGCCCATGCCTTCATGACGAACGGATCGTTCACCGACATGCAGGCCACGCCGACGCCTTTTTCGCGGAAGGCTTCGAAGTGCTCGATGAAGCCCGGGAGATGTTTTTCCGAACACGTCGGCGTGAATGCACCGGGTACCGAAAACAGCACCAGCTTCTTGCCTTCGAAGAACGAGATGGTATCGATGGTCTCGATGCCGTCGTTGATGTGCTTGATATTGACCTCGGGAATGGTGTCGCCAATCTGGATGGTCATGTGTCGCTCCTGTGCGCTCGGGGAAGCCTACAGTGTAGTAAAACGGATCCTGAATGTGGGTGGGACGGCGCTTGAAAACCTCGGCGCAGCGCCTATTTCCCCGGCATGGCGGCGCGTTGCCGCCCTCAACGGAGATCAACATGAGCCTCATGCGCTATTCGCAGACGTGGCCCGCGCAGGCCCGCATCCACGACGATCTGAAGCAGGTGTTCGATCGTTTCCTCAACAATGCCGACAGCCCCGACGAGTCGTCCGTCGTGACCAGTCAGTGGGTGCCGCGCGTCGATATCAAGGAAGAAGCGGACCGCTTCGTGATCCTTGCGGACCTGCCGGGCATCGATCCGCAGAACGTCGAAGTACTGATGGACAAGGGCATTCTCAGCATCAAGGGCGAACGCACGAACGAAACCGGCGAACAGACCGATCGCTTCTCGCGCATCGAACGCCGCTACGGCAGCTTCCATCGCCGCTTCGCGTTGCCCGACACCGCGGATGCCGATGGCATCGTCGCCAGCGGACACAACGGCGTGCTGGAAATCGTCATCCCGAAGCGCCCGCAATCCACCCCGCGACGCATCCAGGTGGGCGCGGCCGCCGCCAGGGCCTGACCGGCAGTCTCTGCGCCTCTGCTGCATTCGTCGAGACGACGCACGACCCGCGGCATTCGCGGGTCGTGCGTTTTGACGAACGTTTTTCGCTGGCATTGTCTCGACGCGTATCGCCTTCGCGCCCTACATCCGCTGTGGATGCTGCGTTGCGCAATGACTTCGTTATAGTGGATCGTATTGCCACGACATTCGCGGAACCGAACCATGCGTTTCAAGGACTACTACGACACGCTCGGCGTCGAGCCCGGCGCCGGCGAGGCGGAAATCAAGACCGCCTATCGTCGGCTTGCGCGTAAATTCCACCCGGACGTCAGCAAGGAAGCGGGCGCGGAAGAAAAGTTCAAGGCCGTCAATGAGGCCTACGAGGCGTTGCGCGACCCGGAGAAGCGCGCGGCCTACGATCAACTCCGCGCACGCGGCTATCGGCCCGGCGATGAAGTGCAGCCGCCGCCCGGCGGTTTCGGCGGCGGGCCGGGCGGCCCTGATTTCGAGGAATTCTTCGCCGGCGGCAACAACGGCGGCTTCAGCGATTTCTTCCAGGAACTCTTCGGCCGTCGGCGCGCCGGTTTCGGCGGCGGCCCGGGTGGTGCGGGTCCGCAGATGCGCAGCGGGCCGACGCGGGCCAAATGCGCCGTGCCGCTGGAAGCGATCTATCGCGGCGATCCGCTGCGGGTATCGGTGGCGGGCAAGTCGCTGGAGGTGCGGATCCCGAAAGGCATTCGCCCCGGACAGGCGATCCGACTCGCCGGCCAGGCGCCCGGCGGCGGCGACCTGTTGCTGGAAGTGGAATATGCCGCCCATCCGCAGTTCGAGGTGGACGGCCGCAACGTGATCCATGTATTGCCGGTCGCGCCGTGGGAAGCCGCGCTGGGTGCGTCGATTAGCGTGCCGACGCTCGGTGGTGCGGTCGAGCTGAAGATCCCCGCGGATTCGGAAGGCGGCCGCAAGCTGCGGCTGCGCGGCCGCGGCCTGCCCGGCACGGGCACGACCCCGGCGGGCGATCAGATCGTCGAACTCGAAGTATTGGCGCCGAAGGCGAATACCGAGGAAGAGCGCGAAGCCTACCGGCAAATGCGCGATGTGTTCGGCGACGACTGGCGCCGGGCGTGATCGCCCGGAAGATGCCCGGCGAAAAGGCCGCAGCGTCGGCGGCCCAGGCCATTCGCCCAGCCAGGGACTAGCCCAGACCGGTGACGTATTTGGTGATGGTGTCCGACAGCTCGGTTTCGCTGAAAGGCTTGGTCAGATAGGCCTTGGCGCCCTGACGCATGCCCCACATGCGGTCGGTGTCCTGATCCTTGGTGGTCACCAGCACGATCGGGATGTGCTTGGTGGACGGCTCGCGGCAGATGGTGCGGGTGGCCTGGAACCCGTTGAGGTTCGGCATCACCACGTCCATGAGGATCAGATCGGGGATCTCGCGCTTGGCGACCTCCACACCGGCGGCACCGTCTTCGGCGGTTAGGGCTTCATGGCCCAGTTTTTCGACGATGCGACGGATGCCCATCAGTTGCGATGGAGAATCGTCGACGATCAGAATGCGTGCCATGTGGACCCCCGGTAGATTGCCGCAAGTGTAGTCGTCCGGCTCGCCACCCGGAAGCGGGGCAGCGCCATTTGTTGATGCAATGCACAAGCTGCGCGCCATTCGGGCGGAATGTCCCGCCGAATGGCGCCGGGCGGATCAGTCCAGGCGCACCAGCGTCCGTCCGAACGAACCGCCGGCCAGCATGCCCGCGAACACGCCCGGAAGCTCGGCCAATGTCGCTTCGCGGGTGCAGATCGCGTCCAGATGGGCCGGTTTCCAATCCATGGCGAGGCGTTTCCACACTTCATCACGGATATCCCGGGCGGTACCGGCCGAGGCCACGCCCAGCAGCGAGACGCCGCGGATGATGAAAGGCATGACCGTGGTCGGCAGTTCCGCCGATGCGGCGAGACCGGCACTGGCGACGTTGCCGTAGGGCCGGGTGCGGGCGAGCAGGCTGGCCAGCATCGTCCCGCCGACGTTGTCCAGGCCGCCGCCGAAGCGCGCGGCCTCCATGGCTTTCGCTTCGGCCAGCACGTCGCGGCCCAGCACTTGGGTGGCGCCAAGCTGTTTGAGGTAATCGGCGTGCTCGGCCTTGCCGCTGATCGCATGCACCTCGTAACCGGCGCGGCTGAAGATATCCACGGCCAAAGAACCGACCCCGCCGGTGGCCCCGGTCACCGCGAGCGGCCCCTGTGCCGGTGTCTGCCGGTTGTCCTGCATTCGCAGCAGCGCCAGCGCAGCGGTGAAGCCGGCGGTGCCGATGATCATGCTCTCGCGCAGGCTCAGGCCGGCGGGCAGGGGGATCGCCCATTTCGCCTCGATCCGCGCGTACTGGGCATAGCCGCCGTCGCGGGTCTCGCTGAGCCCGCTGCCGGTGACCAGCACCGCGTCGCCCTCCTTGAACTTCGGATCGGTCGACGACACCACATGCCCGGCCACGTCGATACCGCCGACCAGCGGAAAGAAGCGCAGGATCTTGCCTTCGCCGGTCCCGGCGAGCGCGTCCTTGTAGTTCACCGACGAATACGCCGTCCTGATCACGATCTCGCCCGGGGCGAGGTCGTCGATCGACATCTCTTCGATGCCGCTGCGGTAGCCGGCGCTGTCATTGCGGATGCGGAAGGCTTGGAACGGTTTTGTTTGGAACGGTTTTGTAATGCTCACATTGGAATCCGTTCGGGACGAAATGAAAAAAATCATAGCATCCGGCCATAGCCAAGCCTGAGCGGAAAGCACGAAACCCATTACCATGTCTCTGGGACTATGAGGGAAGGGGGGTAAATGGAATTTCGCGAAAACGACCCGGCGACATGGCCGGTCGTCATCTCCATACACGGCATTCGCACCACAGGACGCTGGCAGAAGGAACTGACCGATGTCCTGATCTCTGCCCGTTTCCGGCACGTGCCGCTGGACTTCGGTTTCTTTCCGGTTTTTTCCCTGCTGATGCCTTGGAGCCGCTCGCGGAAGGTTGAATGGTTTCATCGCGAATACAGCAAGAAATTCGCATCGAGCTACCGAAGGCCTTCGATTATTGCGCACAGTTTCGGCAGTTACATCGTCACCCGGGCGATGCTGAAATACGATGACATCCGCTTTGAACGGATGATCCTATGCGGGTCAATCGTAAGCAGATCTTACCCATGGCGTGCGGTGCTTAAACAGCGCGACCAAGCCGATGCAGTGCTCAATGAAGCTGGCGGTCGCGACTTGTGGGCAGCGGTGGTGGAATGGGTAGTATCCGATGCTGGTTCGTCGGGTGTATCCGGTTTTGAGGAAACAGTCGAAGGGCGGCTGGTGCAGTTGATCCACGAGCGCCACGAGCATAGCGATTACTTCTATCGCCAGAACTACGAACGGCGCTGGCTGCCATTCCTGCAAAACCAGCCGGTGCAAGCGGTGCTCGCCGTTGGAGCAGGCAGTGTGAATCGCAAGTTCTTATTCACCACTTGTGTGCTCCTCGCGTCGGCCGCGGCATTGGTCTGGTTGGCCGTTAACGGCAGGGGCGCTGAAAGGCTTGCTGGCCTCGCTTGGTTGTCTGGCGCAAGCCCTTCGGCACAAAGTCAGGCGCAACTGGGCGCAACAACGGACATCGTGCAACTGCCCAAGCCGTCAGCACCAGCTCAAACGAGTCCTCCAGCGCCAGTGGTGGACGCTGAAGCGATCAGACGTGAACGCGTCGAACAATGGTTCGCCCACCTGCGTGGCGACTGGGTGCAGGCCGGAGATTTGCCGCAGAGCATCGAAGATGGGGCGGTGATCCGCTGCGTTGTGAGTCGTAACGCACGCACCATCCTCAGCTTTGAATCCATGGATGAGACGGAAGGCACCATCTCGGCTGCATGGCGACAAGACGGCGTTTCGGCACATAGGCTCATGTCCCGAAAGACCGGACCGCAGCCTTTCGATACCACCATTCGCGAACGTAGGGAATGCTTGGGTGAAAAGGGAACTAACCCGGCCAGTAGAAGCTTTTGGGAAGTGGGGCGGTTCTCGGTCAGTGCAGTCGGTGCGCGGGACGAACCGGCGGAAGCGAGCCTGAAGATAGGAGAGTGCAATCTGGATGGCGAAGATTGCCCGCCACTCACCTATGGCAATAGGCCAATGGCGCCATTGGAAGTGATCGGTGAGGACCGCTTGAGACTCGGAGAACTGATGTTCATTCGGCAGGAGACCCAGTCTTAGTCCGTAGGGCGCCCACATGGATCAGCGGGGGCTGTCGACGTTACCTTAACTCCCGCCTGCGTTTCTCATCCAACCACTTGTCCGCCTGCGCGGGAACATAGCCGTGCATCCAGGCGAACAGGGTATCGATGTCTTCGCCGTGCCACAGGTCGAGGCGCTGTTCGGCGTGCAGGAAGCGTTCTTCGACCATGCGATCGATCATGCCGATCAGCGGCGCGTAGAAGCCGTCGACATCGAGGAAGGCGCAGGGTTTCTTGCCGAGGCCGAGCTGGCGCCAGGTCAGCATCTCGAACATTTCGTCCAGCGTGCCGAAGCCGCCGGGCAGGGCGACGAAGGCGTCGGAGAGGTCGAACATCCGCGCCTTGCGCTCGTGCATGTTCGCGACCACTTCCAGCCGGGTCACGCCCTTGTGCGCGACTTCCCACTGCACGAGCTGTTCGGGGATCACGCCGGTCACTTCGCCTCCATGGGCGAGCACGGCATCGGCGACGATGCCCATCAGGCCGACATTGCCGCCGCCGTAGACCAGTTGCAGGCCTTCGGCCGCGATGCGCGCGCCCAGCGCTTGCGCGCGTTCGGCGTAGACGGGTTTGTTGCCGGCGTTGGAGCCGCAGTAGACGCAGATCGATTTCATGGAATAGTCCGGGATGTTGCGAAAAAGCAGAACGGCGCACCGAGGTGCGCCGTCCGTGTGTGCCGGCCGATCAGTTGGCCTTGTGGATCGCGCGTTTATGCACCGCCATCGCTGCATCGTGCACGGCTTCCGAGAGACTCGGATGCGCGTGACAGATACGCGCGAGGTCGTCGGCCGAGCCGCTGAACTCCATCGTCAGCACACCTTCGTGCACCAGCTCGGAGACATTGGCGCCGACCAGATGCATGCCCAGCACGCGATCGGTTTCGGCATGCGCCAGCACCTTCACGAAGCCGGCCGGTTCGGCCATCGCCACGGCGCGACCGACGGCGGCGAACGGGAAACTGCCGGCCTTGTACGGAATGCCTTCGGCCTTGAGCTGCTCCTCGGTCTTGCCGACCCAGGCGATTTCCGGCTCGGTGTAGATGACCCAAGGAATGGTGTCGAAATTGACGTGGCCGGGCAGGCCGGCGATGAGTTCGGCGACCGCGATGCCTTCCTCGAAGCCCTTGTGCGCGAGCATCGGCCCGCGCACGCAGTCGCCGACCGCCCAGACGCCGTCGACGCCGGTGTGGCAGTGCTCGTCGACCACGATACGGCCGCGCTCGTCGAGCTGCACGCCGGTGCCGTCTGCCAGCAGGCCCTTGCTCGCGGCCTTGCGGCCCACGGCGACCAGCAGCTTGTCGAACACGACCGTCTGCTCGCCCTTGGCGTCGGTGTAGGTGACATGCACCTCGCTGGCCTTGCCCTTCTTCTTGACCTCGGCCTTGCCGACCTTGGCGCCGAGTTTGATGTCGAGGCCCTGCTTCTTGAATTCGCGCGCGGCGACCTTCGCGGCTTCGCCATCGGCGGCGGCGAGGAAGTCCGGCATGGCTTCGAGGATGACGACTTCGGCGCCGAGGCGGTTCCACACGCTGCCCAGTTCCAGACCGATCACGCCTGCGCCGATCACGCCGAGGCGCTTGGGCACGGCGGTGAAGTCGAGCGCACCCACGTTGTCGACGATCGCGTCGCCGTCGAACTTCGCGAACGGCAGTTCGATCGAATCCGAACCGGGGGCGAGGATGACGTTGGTGCCCTTGAGTTCGACCTCGCTGCCGTCGTGTTGCTTCACCTTGACGATGTTGCCGGCGTGCAGGGTGCCGAAACCGTAGAAGGCCGTCACCTTGTTCGCCTTGAACAGCATCGCGATGCCGCCGGTGAACTGCTTCACGATCTTGTCCTTGCGGCCGACCATGGCTTCGACGTCGATCTTCGCGTCCTTGAAGCTGATGCCGTGCTCGCCGAAGATGTGGCCCATGTTCCAGAACTGGCGCGAGGAATCGAGCAGCGCCTTCGACGGAATGCAGCCCACGCGCAGGCAGGTGCCGCCGAGCGCGGGTTTGCCGTCCTTGCCCAGCGCCGCGTCGATGCACGCGACCTTCATGCCGAGCTGCGCGGCGCGGATAGCGGCGTGATAGCCGGCCGGGCCGGCGCCGATGACGATGACGTCGAAAGCTTGTTGTTCGATCATTGTGGATTCCTGCTCTTCCTTCTCTCCATGCCTGATGACGCTGGGGAGAAGGTGCCCGAAGGGCGGATGAGGGTACGGCGGAGCGATGATGGTTCGATGTCGATGATTTCGCCGAACCCTCACCCCCAGCCCCTCTCCCGATGGGAGAGGGGAGCAAACATCACATGCCCAACAGCATGCGGTGCGGATTTTCCAGCTGATTCTTGATGTCGACCAGGAACAGCACCGCGTCCTTGCCGTCGATGATGCGGTGGTCGTAGCTCAAAGCGATGTACATCATCGGCGCGGCGATCACCTGACCGTTCTCGACGATGGCGCGTTCCTTGATGGCGTGCATGCCGAGGATCGCCGACTGCGGCGGGTTGACGATCGGCGTGGACATCAGCGAACCGAAGGTGCCGCCGTTGGTGATGGTGAAGGTGCCGCCCTGCAGGTCTTCCAGCTTCAGGCCGCCTTCGCGCGCCGCCTTGGCGTAATTGGCGATGGCGCTTTCGATGTCGGCGAAGCCCATGCGCTCGACGTTGCGCAGCACCGGCGTGACCAGACCCTTCTCGGTGGAGACCGCGATGCTGATATCGGCATAGCCGTGATAGATCACGTCGTTGCCGTCGACCGACGCGTTGACGATGGGGTGGCGCTGCAGCGCGTTGGCGGCGGCCTTGGCGAAGAAGCTCATGAAGCCGAGCTTGATGCCGTTGGCCTTCTCGAAGGATTCGCCCAGCTCCTTGCGCATCGCCATGACCTTGCCGAGGTTCACTTCGTTGAACGAGGTGAGCATGGCGATTGAATTCTTCGACTGCATCAGGCGTTCGGCGATGCGGGTGCGCATGCGCGTCATCGGCACGCGCTCTTCCGGACGGGCGCCACCGCCGACGCCGGCGGTCTTGCCGCTGGCGTAGTTGACGATGTCTTCCTTGGTGACCGCGCCGCGGCGACCGGTGCCGGCCACGTCGGCCGGATTCACGCCGGAGGTGGTGGCGGCGAAGCGCGCGCCCGGGGGCAGCTCGCTGGCGCCTGCGGCGGGCGCCGGCGTGGTGGAGCCCGGTGCGGCGGCGACAGCTTTCGCGGCCTCGGCTTTCGGCTGGACTTCCTGCGCCCCCGCAGCCGGCTGTGCGTTGGCCGGTTTCGCGGCTTCCGCCGCTCCCGCAGCGGGAGCGGCCGCAGCAGCGCCTTCCTCGATCACCGCGATGACCTGCTGGCTGAGGACGGTCGCGCCTTCGGCGAACTTCAGCTCCTTGATGACGCCATCGACGGTCGAAGGCACTTCCAGCACGACCTTGTCGGTCTCGAGGTCGACGATGTTCTCGTCGCGCTTGACCGCGTCGCCGACCTTCTTGTGCCAGCTGGCGATGACGGCGTCGGAGACGGATTCGGGAAGAACGGGAACCTTGATTTCGGTGGCCATGAGTGGCGTCCTGACAGCGTAATTGAAAGGTGAAGCCGACGCGGGGGCGTCGGCTGAAATATCATTCGGCCGCCGTCATTCGGCAGCGTGACCGTCGTTGAGCGGGTTGACCAACGCGTCGGCGATCAGTTTCAGCTGTTCTTCGACGTGGTCGTTGAAATGACCGGCGGCCGGCGAGGGCGAACGGGTGCGGCCCGCGTAGTGCAGCGTCTGTTTGTCCTGCACGCAGAAGCGCAGGTGATGCTGGATCTGGTACCACGCGCCCTGGTTCTGCGGTTCTTCCTGACACCACACCACTTCGGTCGCCTTCGTGTAGCGCTTGAGTTCGGCGATCAGCTGCGCGCGCGGGAACGGATACAGCTGTTCGATGCGGATCAGCGCCACATCCTTCTGCTCGCGCTTCTGCGCGTCTTCCAGCAGGTCGTAGTAGACCTTGCCGCCGCACACCACCACGCGCCTGACCGCTTTCGGATCGGCGCTGGCGTCGGGGATCAGGTGCAGGAATTCGCCGTCGGCCAGTTCGTCCAGGCTCGACACCGCCAGCTTGTGGCGCAGCAACGATTTCGGTGTCATCACCACCAGCGGCTTGCGCGTCTTCATGCGCATCTGTCGGCGGATCATGTGGAAGGCCTGCGCCGGGGTGGTCGGCGTGCAGACCATCATGTTCTCCAGCGCGCACAGCTGCAGGAAGCGTTCCAGACGCGCCGAACTGTGCTCGGGGCCCTGGCCTTCGTAGCCGTGCGGCAGGAACAGCGCGAGGCTGCACAGGCGGCCCCACTTGGCTTCGCCCGAGGACAGGAACTGGTCGATGACCACCTGCGCGCCATTGGCGAAATCGCCGAACTGCGCTTCCCAGATATCGAGCGTCTGCGGATCGGCGGTGGAGTAGCCGTACTCGAACGCCATCACCGCTTCTTCGCTGAGCAGCGAATCGATGATGGTCGCGTCTTCCGGATTTTGGACCAGTTGCCGCAGCGGGATATGGTCGACGTCGGTCTTCTGGTCGTGCAGGATCGCGTGGCGATGGAAGAACGTGCCGCGACCGCAGTCCTGGCCGACCAGACGCAGTTTGTAGCCTTCGTCGAGCAGGGTGGCGTAGGCCAGATTCTCGGCGAAGCCCCAGTCGCCGGCGAGTTCGCCGGCGCCCATCTTGCGGCGGTCTTCGTAGATCTTGGCGACGCGCGGATGCAGGACGGCATCGTCCGGCAGTGTGTTGATGATCGTCGCCAGCGCATCGAGCTTCGCGCGCGGCACCCTGGTGTCGACCGGATCGGACAGCTTGCCCTGCAGCAGCGGACGCCAGTCGATGGCGTACTGGTCCGGCTTCACCTGCGCCAGATCGGTGGTGACCACGCCGGCATCGAGCTTGTCGCGGAGACCATCGACCAGCGCCTGCGCATCCTCGGCCTTGAGCGTGCCGCCCGCGGCCAGCCGCTCTGCGTACAACTCGCGGGTGGTCTTGCGCTTGCGGATGATCTGGTACATCAGCGGCTGGGTCGCCGCAGGTTCGTCGGCTTCGTTGTGGCCGTGGCGGCGGTAGCAGACGAGGTCGATGACCACGTCCTTGCCGAACTGCTGGCGGAAGTCGAACGCGAGTTCGGCGCAGAACGCGACCGCTTCGGGATCGTCGCCGTTCACGTGCAGCACCGGCGCGCCGACCATCTTGGCGACATCGGTGCAGTACAGCGTGGAACGCGCGTCCTGGCGTTCGCTGGTGGTGAAGCCGACCTGGTTGTTGATGACGATGTGCACGGTGCCGCCGACGCGGAAACCGCGGGCCTGCGACATCTGGAATAGTTCCATCACCACGCCCTGGCCGGCGAACGCGGCGTCGCCATGGATCACGATCGGCAGCACCTGTTTGCGCGCCTTGTCGCCGCGGCGGTGCTGGCGCGAACGCACGCTGCCCACGACCACCGGGTCGACGATTTCGAGGTGCGAAGGATTGAAGGCGAGGGCGATGTGGACCGGGCCGCCCGGCGTGGCGACATCTGCGCTGAAGCCCATGTGGTACTTCACGTCGCCGGCGTGGGCCAGGTCGTCGTGGTCGAACTTGCCTTCGAATTCGTCGAACAGCTTGCGCGGCGGCTTGCCGAGCGTGTTCACCAGCACGTTGAGACGGCCGCGGTGGGCCATGCCCAGCACCACGTCCTTCACGCCGTCGCTGCCGGCGCGGCGGATCATCACGTCGAGCATCGGGATCAGCGCGTCGCCGCCTTCCAGCGAGAAGCGCTTCTGACCGACGTACTTCGTGTGCAGATAACGCTCCAGGCCTTCCGCCGCGGTGAGGCGTTCGAGGATCCGGCGCTTGTCCTCGTCGGTGCGCTTGAAGTCGCCGCCGGCGCTTTCCAGGCGCTCGTAGACCCAGCGGCGCTGTTCGACATCGGTGATGTGCATGAACTCGGCGCCGATGCTGCCGGTGTAGGTGGTCTTGAGCCGGGCGAGCAGGTCGCGCAGCTTCATCTGCGCCTGGCCGCCGACGCCGCCGCTGGAGAAGGTGGCGTCGAGGTCGGCGTCGGACAGGCCGTGGAAGGCGATGTCGAGGTCCGGGGCTTCGCTCTTCTGCCACATGGCGAGCGGGTCGAGATCGGCGGCGAGGTGGCCGCGCGAGCGGTAAGCCACGATCAGTTTGCCGACCGCGAATTCGCGACTGTCGCTGCCGCTGGTGCCGGCAACCGCAACGCCGCGGGCCGCCTGGCGTCCGGCTTCGGCGATGGCGGCGATCACCGCCGAGTGGGGGACATCGCCGGTTTCGCGGCCCTTGATGCCGTCGAAATAGGTCTTCCACTTCGGGCCGACGCTGTCGGGGGCGACCAGATACCGCTCGTAAAGGTCTTCGATGTAGGCGGCATTGGCGCCAAGTTGCGAGGACTGGGCAAACTGCTTCAGGAGACTGTCCACTCGGGGATCACACTCGAATGTCGGGAAGCGCGGAGGTAATCGGGATGACCGATTGGGGATAACCGCTTGATCCGCCGGGGAATCACCGGACGGAGCACTGGGTCGGCGAAAGGACCGGAATTATAGCCGCAGGCGTTACCGCAGCGCACCACTCGGGATGCGCCGGTTGTGGTCCGATGGTCTAAGTCGGCGTTGGCCGAACGGCTCGGGCCCGGGGCGACGCTCAGATCTCCAGCGCGCGGAACTCGGTGACGATCCGCGAACGCTCCCAGACCGGCTTGAAACCGTCGGCGAGCTGACGGGCGCGGCCGCCGAAATCGATCGCGGCCTCGCCGTCGAAGCGGTTGCCGAGCGTGCGGAAGTAGTAGCCGCCGCTGTCGTTGGCGATGAAGGCCGAGGCATAGCCGCGATCGGCCGGATCGTTGGCTTCGCGGAAGCCGAACACGCTGGAGAGGCGCTGGCCCAGGCCGATCAACGGCGCGTGCGCGCGCTGCGCGGCATCGGCGTCCTGCAGCAGGATGCGGATATCGACGCGGTGGCGGCGGGTGGCCAGCCGGCGCAGGGCTTCCAGCACCTCGGGCGTATCCAGCAGGCCGGGGTCCAGCGCGCGACTGTAGATGTACAACTCGCGGCGGCAGGCGGCGACGATCGCGGTGGTGATCGCGACCGCGGCGTCGCGGGTGTCGATGGCGGTAGGGCCGCCGATCTGCCGGCGCATGCTCTGGTGCTCGATCCCGGCTTCCATGAAGCGCTCGCCGTAAGGCACGAAGCCGTGCTTGACGTAGAAACCGACCGCCGACGCCTGCGAATGCAGGCTCAGTTCCGGCCAGCGCAGCCGCTCGGCTTCGTCGATCAGCGCCAGCAGCAGGGCGTCGCCGACGCCGTGGCCGCGCCAGTCCGGCAGCACGGCCATCCGCCCGACCTTGCGCTCGGGCGTCAGCCGGCCGGTGCCGATGGGCCGGCCGGTCTCGTCGCGGGCGATCACGTGCACGCAGAGCGGGTCGAGTTCGTCCCATTCGAGCGCCAACGGCACCTGCTGTTCCTGCACGAACACCGGTTCGCGGACCGCGCGCAGATCGTCGACGCCGCTGGCGTAGTCGATGGCTTCGATCAGGAATCGGCCTTTCGGCGTGTTGTGCTCAGCCTTCGTCATCATCGCTCTCCCCGGTGTCGTCATCCTCGCCTTCCAGCCGGTAATGCCCCTGCGCCAGCAGGTCGAGGACCAGCGCCTGGCCTTCGGCGGACAGCGCGGCGTAGGTGTCGCCGTCCAGCGTGTCGGCGGCGGCCAGCGCGCGGGCATCGGCGAGCGGCAGGGCGTGGATCTGGCCCGCGACATACAAGGTTGCCGATGATTTGCGCTCGGCATTGCGCCGCCAGGCGACCCGGGTCCACGGGTGGCGCTGCAGCGCGGCGCCCTGCTGCAGGTCGAATTCGACCTCGATCCGCGAGCGCGGCGGGTCCGGATTCAACGCGTCGCCGACGCTGCGGTACAGGGTCATGAAGCGGCCGAACCAGTCGCCCAGACGCTCCGGGTCGTTCATCCGCAGCGCGTTCAGGCCGGCGATGGCGCGGCGCATGGCCTCGGCGTCGATTTCGTTCGGGTCTTTCGGGGGCGACAGGTCGTCGTCGCGATAACGCACCGATTCGTCGGCTTCCGCCAGCAACGTGTCGACAAAATCGCCCAACAGCTCTCCGGCGCTGGGGGCGCGCATGCCGACCGAGAAGGTCAGGCAGGCGTCCTCGGCCACGCCGTGGTGCGGTACGGTCGGCGGCAGGTACAGCATGTCGCCGGGGCCGAGCAGCCATTCGTGGGTCGGGTGGAATTCGCGCAGCAGCTTCAGTTCGACGCCCTCGCGGAAGTCGGCGCAGGGCACGCCGTTGCCCATGGCTTCGCTGGCGTCGATCTGCCAGCGGCGGTGGCCGTGAGCCTGCAGCAGGAACACGTCGTACTGGTCGACATGCGCCCCGACCGAGCCGCCCGGCGCGGCGAACGAGATCATCACGTCGTCGATGCGCCAGCGCGGCAGGAACGCGAAGTGATCGAGCAGGGCGCGGATGTCCGGGTCCCACTTGTCCACGTCCTGGACCAGCAGGGTCCAGTCGTGGTGCGGCATGCCCGGGAATTCCTCTTCGGCGAACGGCCCGGTGCGCACGGTCCAGCCGTCGGTGGCCTTGTCGTGGACGATGATCCGCGACAGCGCGCCTTCCTCACAGGCCAGTCCAGCCAGATCTTCGGGCATCACCGGCGTGATGAAATCCGGAAACGCGTTGCGGATCAGCAGCGGCCGTTTCTGCCAGTAATCGCGCAGGAAATCGGCGGCGGGCATGCCGAGCGGGGGCTTCCGCTGCGCATCGATCTCGAACGGAAGGGCAGGCGTCGCTGCGGCGGTCGTGCCCGCGCGACCGCGCGGTGGGGGGGTGACGGTCATGCGGCGGTTCCCTCGGAAGCGATCTCATCGTAGCCCCGGCCCAGGAACTGCAGCAGGCACCAGCCGTGGCCGAAGGGGTCGGCGATGGTCACGATTCTGCCCCAGCTCTCTGTGCGCACTTCGTTTTCCTGGCGCGCCCCGGCCGCGAGCGCACGCGCCAGCGCCGCGTCGACATCGTCGACCACGACATCGCAATGCAGCGGCGACCAGTGGCGGCCATAGCGGCGGACATCGTCGGCGGCGCCAGGACTGCCCGCGGGTTTGGCCAGCAGATACAGCGGCACCTCGGCGCCGAGCATCTCAAGCACGCCTTGGCCCAGCCGCCTCGCGGGACGCAATCCGAAGGCGTCGGCGTAGAAGCGCGTCGCCGCTTCCAGATCGGGGACGTCGATGTTGAGCAGCAGGCGCATGGTGGGGCGGGCGGGCACAGGGATGGCTTCGGCGTCGTGCACGCGGCTCAGATCCCGCGGGCCAGCGATTCGGCCAGTCCGGTGTAGCTGCCGGGCGTCATGTCGAGCAGGCGCTGCTTCGCGTCGGCCGGCAGATCCAGGCCCGTAATGAACTCGCGCATGGAGGTTTCGTCGATGCCGTGGCCGCGGGTCAGCGCCTTCAACTGCTCGTACGGGTTCGGCAGGCCATGGCGGCGCATCACCGTCTGCACGGCTTCGGCCAGCACTTCCCAGGCGGCGTCGAGATCGGCGGCGAGGCGCTCCGGGTTGGCGCTGAGTTTGTTCAGGCCGCGCAGCAGCGCGTCGTAGCCGATCAGCGCATGGCCGAACGCGGTGCCCAGTGCGCGCAGCACGGTGGAATCGGTGAGGTCGCGCTGCCAGCGGCTGATCGGCAGCTTCGCGGCGAAGTGTTCCAGCAGGGCGTTGGCGATGCCGAAATTGCCCTCGGCGTTCTCGAAGTCGATCGGATTGACCTTGTGCGGCATGGTCGAGCTGCCGACTTCGCCGGCCTTCACCGCCTGTTTGAAATAGCCCAGCGAGATGTAGCCCCAGAGGTCGCGGCACAGATCGATGCAGATGGTATTGATGCGTTTCTGCGCGTCGCACAGTTCGGCGATGCCGTCGTGCGGCTCGATCTGGGTGGTGTAGGGCTGCCAGTCCAGCCCCAGCGATTCCACGAAGCGCCGCGAGAAGGTGGGCCAGTCGACGTCCGGATACGCCGCGACGTGCGCATTGTAGTTGCCGACCGCGCCGTTGATCTTGCCGGCGATGAGCGCGCCGGCCAGGGTTTCGCCCTGACGCTGCAGGCGCGCGACGACGTTGGCGATTTCCTTGCCGACGGTGCTGGGCGAGGCGGTCTGGCCGTGTGTGCGCGACAGCATCGGCAGGCCGGCGTGCGCATGCGCCATCGTGCGGAGCGTCTGGATCAGGTCGTCCAGCTTCGGCAGCATCACCTGCTGTCGCGCCTCGTTGAGCATCAGCGCGTAACTGAGATTGTTGATGTCTTCGCTGGTGCAGGCGAAATGCACGAACTCCAGCGCCTGCGCCAGCTCGGCGTCGTCCTTCAGCCGCTCCTTGATCAGATATTCCACCGCTTTCACGTCGTGATTGGTGGTGCGTTCGATCTCCTTCACCCGGGCGGCGTCGGCCACCGAGAGATCTTCGGCCAGCGCGCGCAGGCGGGCGACGGCGGCATCGGAGAAAGGCGGGAGTTCGACGATGCCGGGCTCGGCCGCCAGCGCCAGCAGCCATTCCACCTCCACCTTCACCCGCGCCTTGATCAGGCCGTATTCGGAGAAGATCGGCCGCAGGGCATCGACCTTGCCGGCGTAGCGGCCATCGAGCGGGGACAGGGCGAGGAGCTGGGCATCGGACATGGGGATTCGCAGGCGCGCGGCGCAGTCGAGTGGAAACCGCGATTGTAAACGCCCGGAATTTCAAACGCCCGCGGCGTATGCTCACCGCAACTCGATCATCGGAGCCGACCATGGCGAAACGCAGCGCGATCCCGGGCACCGGCGCAGTACCCGATCCTTTCCGCACCGAACGCGACAGCATGGGCGCGCTGCAGGTGCCGGCCGCGGCCCTGTGGGGCGCCCAGACCCAGCGCGCGGTGCAGAATTTCCGAATTTCCGGCCAGCCGATGCCGCGCGGCTTCCTGCGCGCGCTGGGGCTGATCAAGGCCGCCGCTGCCCAGGCCAACGCCAACCTGGGCCTGATGTCCAAGACCCGCGCCGCTGCAATCCGCCGCGCCGCGCTGGCGGTGGCCGGCGGCGATCACGACGACCAGTTTCCGGTCGACATTTACCAGACCGGTTCCGGCACCTCCACCAACATGAACGCGAACGAGGTCATCGCCGCGCTGGTGATGCGCGGCGGGCGCGGGCGGATCCATCCCAACGACGACGTGAACCTCGGCCAGAGCTCCAACGACGTGATTCCCAGTGCGATCCGGGTCGCGGCACTGCTGGCGGTGAGCGAGGATCTGCTGCCGGCGTTGCGCCAGTTGCGCACCACCATCGACCGCCGCGCCCGCGAGGCGCGCAAGCTGGTCAAGACCGGCCGCACCCATCTGATGGACGCGATGCCGATGACCTTCGCCCAGGAGCTGGGCGCATGGTCGTCGCAGCTCGAATCGGCGCGGATGCGGATCGAGGACAGCCTCAAGCGGCTGCGCCGGCTGCCGATCGGCGGCACCGCGATCGGTACCGGCATCAACACCGACCCGCGCTTCGGCAAGCGCGTGGCGCAGACGCTGTCGGTCATGGCGGGGGTGCGCTTCGTGTCCGCCGACGACAAATTCGAGGGCATCGCCGCGCAGGACGATGCGGTGGAGCTGTCAGGCCAGCTCAGCGCGTTGGCTGTCGCGCTGATGAAGATCGCCAACGATCTGCGCTGGATGAACTCGGGGCCGCTGGCGGGCCTGGGCGAGATCGAACTGCCGGCCCTGCAGCCGGGTTCGTCGATCATGCCCGGCAAGGTCAACCCGGTGATTCCCGAAGCAGTGGCGATGGTCTGCGCGCAGGTGATGGGCCATCACACCGCGATCACCATCGCCGGGCAGAGCGGCAATTTCCAGCTCAACGTGATGCTGCCGCTGATCGCCGCCGACCTGCTGGACAGTATCGGCCTGCTCGGCAATGCGATGCGCGCGCTGGCCGACGACGCCATCGCCGGCATGACCTTCCGCGCCGAACGCATCGCCGATGCACTGGCGCGCAATCCGATTCTGGTGACTGCGCTGAATCCGGTGATCGGCTACGAAAAAGCCGCAGCGATCGCCAAGAAGGCGTATCGCGAGCGGCGTCCGGTGTTCGATGTGGCGCTGGAGGACAGCGGGCTGGAGGCTGCCGAACTCAAGAAGCTGCTGGACCCGGCGGCGCTGACCGAGGGCGGCGTGCGCGCCGGCGGTGGGACTGGCGGCTGAGCCTGCCGGTCGGCGTCGATCAGGACTCCGGTAGATGTATGCGGGTCACCGTCCGGCGGCTTTTCCGCCGGGTGCGGCGCTTTCCTCGGGCGACGACGGCCATTCTCCCGGCACTTCCATACCCCCGAGAACGGCGAGGGCGCCTTTGCACATCCTCAGTTTCTCTTCGCGCGTGCCGGAATCCAGCGCCCCGAGCCGTGAGGCGACGACGCGTTCGCGGTAAGCGCTAAGGGTTTCGTCGGGCGCGAATTCGGCCAGCGTGAGCAGCCGTCCGCGTTCGATGTTGTCCTGACGCGCGTTGACGAAAGCGAAGTACAACGGCGCCACTTCGGCCATGTACCCCGGGTCGATGGCCGCGCATTTTTCGCTCATGACCGGAATCGCGAACGTGGCGACGTAGGCGATATGGTCCTGGAACGCGCGATGGCGGCCGGGATCGTCGGCGGCATGCGACGCCGTCGCGATCGAAGCGAGGATGGCAGCGAGTGCGGTTGCGGTGACACGATTCATGTCGACGTTCCGGAGGTTACGACGCGCAAAAGGGCAGGCGAGAGCGACGTTTGACGCCGCTCGGCGTGTCGCGGCATTACTGTCGCGGCGTCACTTCGCCGGTTCGGCGGTCGCCGCTTCGGCTTCCGCAGCGGTGTTGCCGCTGTCGTTGTTGCTGCCCACGTCGATATCGGCGTTGATCGCGCCGCCGGGGATATCGACATTGAAATTGCCGTCCTTGCCGCAGTCGTCCACATCGCTCTGGTCCAACGTCGCGTACGGCTGGAACTCGGGCATCGCTGCGGCCAGCTTGTCGTGGGTGACTTTCATCGCCGGCAGCAGCTTGCACAACTCCACCGCAGCTTTCTCGATGCCTTGGGCCTCGGCTTCGATCTTCTGTTCGATCTGGTCGGTATTGCCGGTCAGCACGCCCTTCAGCGCCTCGCCGACGGCTTTGCCGGCGAGGTCGGCGCCCTGAAGGCCGATATCGATGCCGGCCTCGGCGACGCCGACGATGTGGCCGCGATACTCCAACAGCAGTTTGCGCTGCTCGGCGGTCGGCGTGATCCGCTTGCCATCGACCAGCAGATCGCCTTCCGGCGTGATCTCCGCCTTCGGCTGCTCGTTCTTGGACACCTGGATGTTGGCGGTGACGAGTTCCTTGCGCGCATGATCGGTGGCGCCCTTCACCGCTTTTCCGATCATGGTGGCGGGTTCGCCCGGATCCGTGCCGGACGACGCATTGTCGGAGCAGGCCGACAGCATCGATGCGGAGAGCAGGGCAGCGAACAGCAGCGAATGGCGAAGCGCTGGACGGTACGTATTCATGGCGACCTTCTTGGGTGTTGTGCGGAGAGTGGTGCGTATTTCGATCAACGATTGCGCGGGACGTCGATGCTGCCCGCCACGTCGCGGTGATTCAACGATCCGCTGCCGAGCTTGCGGACAGTCAGGCGGCCACGCGTGCGCTCCACGTCCAGATCGCCGGAGCCGACCCTGTCGACGGTGATGTCGCCGCCGATGTCGGTCAGTGTGGCGTCGCCGGAGCCGACGGATCCAAGTTGCACGGAACCTTCGGTGCCGCTGACGTCGAGATCGCCCGACCCCACGCTGCCGATCTTCGCGCCGCCGCGCACGCTACGCGCGGTGAGGTCGCCGGAGCCGACCGATATCGCGCTCAGGCCACCGATATCGTCGAGTTCGATATCGCCCGAACCGACATCGGCATAGACCATGCCGCGGACACGGCTGGCTTTCGCATCGCCGGAACCGACATCCAGACTCAACGATGCGACGCCGGACACGACCGCTTCGCCGGAGCCGACCTTGACCTGCACCGGCAGCGTGTCGGGCAGCGACGCCCGCACCTGCAGGTAGGCATAGCGCTTCCCGCTGTTCCAGCTCATGTTGGCGTCGCGGTCCGCGCGGACGATCAGCTTATCGCCGGCGCGGTGCTGGGTCAGGCTGAGCTGTTGCAGCAGGGAACGCTCGGATGCGCAGGCTTTCGCGTTCACGGACACCGCGGCGCCCTTGCTCGCGGTCAGGACGAGTTCCTGCGCGCCGATCTCGAACACCACGGTCTTGATGCCGGCGAGATCCAGCGCGAGGTCGCGCGTTTCTGAATCCTGGCAGGCGCGCTGCGCGCTGGCGCCGAACGGCAGCGCCGCGAGCAGGAGGATGGCCGGGAAAAGGGCGGCTTTATTGCGCATGTCAGGCTCCAGTACTGGGGGGACAGGGTGTGCGGGTGGGGACGTATCGATATCGGGCGGGAAGTTGTCGAAGACGCTGCGTCGGTGGCCGCGCTTCCTCCGAAGGCGGACCGGCGACCGCCGGCCCGCCTTCGACCTCAACCCTCGTCGCGCCAGCGGCGCAGGCGGATCGCGGCGAAGATCATCGCGGCGCCGGCCAGCGCACCGAACCACATCTTCGCGGAGAGGAATGCGGTGTACATGGTGCCGATGCCGAGCGCGTGGGTCAGATCGTCCGGGCCGTTGATGTTCTCGAACGCGGAGGTATCGACGACGTCCATCCAGGTGCCGGGAATGCCGCTGAACAATGCGCGGGAGCTGACGTTCTGCAGGAACCACAGGAAGCTGTCCTGGTCGATGGCATCCATCAGCGTGATCCAGCCCAGCAGCAGGGTCGCGACCACCGGAATCAATGTCGCCCAGAGGAAGGGCACGCGGCGCGCCCAGGCGGAGCAGAGCATCAGCCAGCCGACGGTCGGCAGCGACCACACCGCGAACAGCGGCACCATCGCCAGCAGATTGACCGCGACGGTGAGCGGGTTACCGGCGCCGAACAGCAATTCCACCGGATTGCCACCGTGATACAGCATGAACAGACTGATGATGGCGAGATAGCCGAGCATGGTCAGGATGGCGGCGATCGCTGCGATGGTGGGCAGCACCACGGTGGCGCTGACGACCTTCGACAGCACGGTGGCCCCGTCCGAAAGCGGCAGCGATTTCCAGAACAGCACGCTGCGGTCCTTGCGCTCGTCGTAGAGGCTGCCGAGGCAGTAGAAGAACACCACGAAGCCGAGCACGATGAACGGCCAGGTCGAAGCCAGATACAGACTCATATCGACCGCGCCGCCCAGTTGCTGCATGTCGGCGGGCGACATGTTCTGCGACAGGGCCTTAAGGTCGAGCCCGTTCATCTGGATGCGGGTGCCGTCGTCGGTGACGATCTGCTGATCGCCGATCGTAGGCGCGACCTTGATCTCGAACGTCGCGATCACCCCGATCAGCAGCACCAGCGAGACGATGCCGGCGACCACGGGCGCCCAGAAGAAGCCGCCCTTGTTTTCCCAGAATTCGCGCCTCAACAGCAGCTTGAATTTGCTAGCGAAGCCGAAGCTGTTCGACGCCGCATGGCTGTGGAGCGCGGCGGGTTCTTGGATGGATGCGTTCATGCGTAGGTCCCCTTCATGGTGGCGACGAACAGGTCGGCGAGGCCCGGGATGCGGGTTTCCCCCAGCGCGGCGAGCCGATCCAGCGGAACGCCATCGAACATCATCACGGTCTTGCCGAACGGCAGCGAGCGCTCGTCGATCGGTTTCATCGCGCGGGCTTCGTCGATGCGGTCGGCGCTCAGCAGCACTTCCACGTAACGCTCGCCCAGGCTTTCCATCGTCGCGTCGAGCACGATCCTGCCGTCGCGGATGAACATCACGTCGGTGAGGATGTGTTCGATCTCCTCGACCTGGTGGGTGGTGATGATGATCGTCTTCTGTTCGTCGAAGTAATCCTCGAGCAGGCGCTGGTAGAACTCCTTGCGGTACATGATGTCGAGGCCGAGGGTCGGCTCGTCCAGCACCAGCAGTTTCGCGTCGATGGCCATCACCAGCGCCAGATGCAACTGCACGATCATGCCCTTGGACATCTCGCGGACCTTCATGCCCGGCTTGAGCTGGGTGTTGGCGAGGAAACGCTCGCATTTGGCGCGATCGAAGCGAGGATGCACGCCGGCGACGAACTCGATCGCCTCGCGGACCCGGATCCAGCGCGGCAGCACCGCCACGTCGGCGATGAAGCACACGTCGTTCATCAGATCGTCGCGCTGGGTGCGCGGGTCGCGGCCGAGTACCTTCAGCTCGCCCTCGAACGGTATCAGGCCGAGCACCGCCTTCAGTGCGGTGGTCTTGCCGGCGCCGTTGGGGCCGATCAGGCCGATGATCTTGCCTGCACCGATCTCGAACTGGGTGTTGTCCAGTGCGACCTTGTTCTTGTAGGCCTTGCGCAGGCCGCGGGCGGAGACGACCGCCTGGTCGGAGGCGAGGGCGTTCATGCGGCACCTCCCGGCGTGGTCTGCTTCAGCAACTCGTCCATGCGCAGGCCAAGGCGCTGGATGCGTTCGACCACCAGCGGCCATTCTTCGCTCAGAAAGCGTTCGCGTTCGCTGGACAACAGTTTTTTGGCGGCTTCTTCGGTGACGTACATGCCCAGACCTCTGCGTTTCTCTACGAGCGCCTCGTCCGCCAGTTCCTGATAGGCGCGCGAGACAGTGATGGGGTTCAATTGATATTCGGCAGCCACCTGGCGGACCGAGGGCAACGCGTCGCCCGGCTTGAGCAAGCCGTCCAGCATCATGGCGATGACCCGGTCTTTCAGTTGGCGATAGATCGGAGCGCCGTCGCTCCATTGGATAGCGGTCATGGTCAGCTCCGTTTGCCGCTGCGCAGACCCTGCGCGAAAGAGAAGAAAGGGAGCGCCATGGCTTCACGGGCCTGGGCTCTGCGATGGCGGCTGTACGCTTTGGCCGAACCCGTGCCGGCCTGCGGTGCGGCGGTTGCCGGGGCGGCGACCGCATCGCTCATGGCGGCGGGATCGTTGGTACCGGTAACGGGCACCGCCACGATGAGGGCGGCGGTGGCGAGGCCCAGCACGAGGCCGAGGGCGCGGAACGTATTGAACAGCTTGCGGTGCATGGTCAACTCCTGTTCGTGTTGACTGGTGTTGTATGCAACTATAACACCAAAACACGTCAGGTCAAGTGTCCCGGAAACCATTTCGACCCAACTGAAGTCATACTCCCGCCGTCACCCCATCTGGAGCCCAGTCATGCCGAGATTCCTGACCAAAACCCTTGCCCTGGCGGCCTTGTGCGGCCTGTCCGCTCTGGTTCTGGCGGCCGGAGGCGGGCTTCTGGACCGCAGCTATCGTCCCCTGGCCGGCAAGACCCCGGTCCATCTGGGCAAGACCTACGGCGGCCAGGTGTTGCTGGTGGTCAACACCGCAAGCAAATGCGGTTTCACCCCGCAATTCGAGGCGCTGGAAACGATGCACGCGCGCTACAAGCCGCGCGGATTCGCGGTGCTCGGCTTCCCGTCCGGCGATTTCATGGGCCAGGAATATGCCGACGAAAAGCAGATCCAGGAGTTCTGCACGCTCACCTACGGCGTGAAATTCCCGATGTTCCAGAAGGTGCACGTGTCCGGCAAGGAGGCCACGCCGTTCTACAAGGCGCTGGCGGACACCACCGGCGAGGCGCCGAAATGGAATTTCCACAAGTATCTGATCGGCCGCGACGGCAAGGTCGTCGCCAGCTTCGGCAGCCGCACCAAGCCGGATGCCCCGGAAGTGATCGCTGCGATCGAGGCCGCGCTGCGCAAGCCGGCGCCCAAGTAATGCGGTGCCGCTAAGGCGGTGCCGGGCATGATGCCCGTCGCGGCCGCGGTCATTGCCCCCTCGGGCGCCTGCCGCGACAATAGGCGGCTGGCGATGCGCGAACCGGTCTGGACGATCCGCGCATCGGCCGCGTTCTTTTCCTGGAGACTTCGATGAGTGTTGGTGTTCGCGGCCTGGCCGCATGGATGATGGCGGCGGCGCTGTTGCTGGCCGGCTGGGTACAGGCACAGGACAAGGCCGCGTTGACGACGGATCGCGAGAAAGTCAGCTACATGATCGGCGCCGATGTCGGCCGTTCGATCTCCGCTGCGGGCCCTGATCTGGATTTCGCCGCGTTCGAACGCGCGATCAGGAATGCCTTCGCCGGCGGCAAACCGCTGCTGTCCGACGAGGAAGCGCGCACCGTGGGCACCGCGCTGGTGCAGCGCATCGGCGAACGCGCCGGCAAGCCTGCGCCGGGCCTTGCGCCCGGGACCAAGCCGCCCGCGGTGGCCAAGGACAAGGTCGGCCACATGGTCGGCGCCGATGTCGGCCGTTCGCTCACGTCGATCCAGGACGAGATCGACATGGCGGTATTCCTGCAGGCGGTGCGCACGCTGATGACGTCGGCAAAACCGCTGCTCACCGATGCGGAGATGGATCAGGTGCGCGATGCGTTCTCCAAGCGGATGGACGCACGCGAGAAAACGCGCCTCGCCGACGCCGCGCGCAAGAACGCGGAAGAGGGTGCCGCGTTCCTCGCCAAGAACAAGACCGCCAAGGGCGTGATCAGCACCGCATCCGGCCTGCAGTACATGGTCCTGCGCCAGGGCAACGGCGCGCGCCCGCGTTTGAGCGATAAAGTCCGCGTGCATTACCAGGGGCAGTTGCTCGACGGCACCATCTTCGACAGTTCGTACCAGCGTGGGCAGCCTGCCGATTTCGCGCTGGGGCAGGTCATTCCCGGCTGGACCGAAGGCCTTGCATTGATGCCGGTCGGCGCCAAATTCCGGCTCTGGGTGCCCGCCTCGATCGCCTATGGCGAACGTGGCAGCCCGCCCAGCATCGGGCCCAACAGCACGCTGATGTTCGATGTCGAATTGCTCGACGTGCTCTGAAAACCGGTCTTCTGAAAACAAACCCTTTACCTTCCATCTTTCGCGCACCGCAGCGGCGATGCGCCACCTATTCTGAGAGTACCTGTCGATGAAAAGCTCCAACACGACCCTCGCCGCCGCGACCTGCGCTCTGGCGCTCGCCGTCGCCGGCGATGCCGCCGCTGCCGACACCCCGATCGAACTGAAGACCGAAAAAGAGCAGGTCAGCTACCGGATCGGCATGGATGTCGGCAATTCCCTGAAGCCGGTCGCCGGCGAAATCGATATGGCGATCCTCAAGCGCGCGATCGACGACGTGCTGGCCGGCAAGCCGCCGGCGTTGGACGACGCGAAGGCGCAGCAGGTGATGCAGGCGTTCTCGCAGAAGATGCAGGCCAAGCAGCAGGCCGCGGCCGAAGCGCAAGGCAAGCAGAATCTCGTCGCCGAGACGGCCTTCCTCGCCGAGAACGGCAAGAAGACCGGCGTGGTGACCACCGCTTCGGGTCTGCAGTACCAGGTATTGACGGCCGGCACCGGCGCCAAGCCGACGGCCGAAGCGTTCGTGCGCGTCCACTACACCGGCACGCTGCTCGACGGCACCAAGTTCGACAGTTCGGTCGACCGCGGCGAGCCCACCGAATTCGGCGTCGGCCAGGTCATCCCCGGCTGGATCGAGGGTCTGCAGCTCATGCCGGTCGGCAGCAAATACAGATTCTGGATCCCGGCCAAGCTTGCCTACGGCGCGCAGGGCACGCCCGGCGGCCCGATCGGTCCGAACGCCATGCTCATTTTCGAAGTCGAACTGCTCGGTATCCTCTGAATCCCTGCGCTTCCGGAGCGTCCGCTTCCGGAAGCGATCGACCGGAAGCGATCGATCGAATGATTTTCCATCCCCCGAACCTTTCCTGCGCTGCCGTGGCCGCGCCGTACCCACCCAGGAGTCCCTGTTGATGAAACTCTCGCGTAATCTCACCCTCGCCGTCGCCACGGCCTCATGCGCGCTCGCGCTCGTCGCCTGCAAGCCGATCGAAAAGGATGCCGCCGGCGCCGCGAAGACCGATGCCAAGGCCGACGAAGCCGGCAAGGATGGCGTCGAAAAGATCGCCGGCCTGCCGACCGAGAAGCAGCAGGTCAGCTACATGATCGGCATGGACATCGCCAAGTCGCTGAAGCCGATGAAGGACGAAGTGGACATGGACACGCTGCAGCGCGCCATCAACGACGTGTTCGCCGACAAGAAGCCGCTGCTGAACGAAGAGCAGGCGATGAAGGTGATGCAGTCCTTCGCAGCCAAGATGCAGGTCAAGCAGCAGGAAGAAGCGGCCAAGAAACAGGCCGAAATGGAAGCGCAGGGCAAGAAGAACATCGAAGCCGGCGCCAAGTTCCTCGCCGAGAACGGCAAGAAGACCGGCGTGGTCACCACCGCGTCCGGCCTGCAGTACCAGGTGCTGACCGCCGGCAAGGGCGCGAAGCCGACGGCGAGCGATTCGGTGAAGGTGCACTACACCGGCACGCTGCTCGACGGCACCAAGTTCGACAGCTCGGTCGACCGCGGCGAGCCCGCCCAGTTCGTGCTGAATTCGGTGGTGCCGGGCTGGACCGAAGCGCTGCAGCTGATGCCGGTCGGCAGCAAGTACAAGCTGTGGATCCCGTCGAAGCTCGGCTACGGCGAGCAGGGCACCCCGGGCGGCCCGATCCCGCCGAACGCCACCCTGGTGTTCGACGTCGAGCTGATCGAGATCGTCAAGCCGTAACGGCGCGACGAACGCAACAACCGCAACAACCGCAAAAACCGGTGCGTCGCCGCTTACCGCTGCGGCGCATCGAACCGGAACGCACTGCGAGGCCCTCATGCGCGTCACCATCTTCGGCACCGGCTATGTGGGCCTGGTCACCGGCACCTGTCTGGCCGAGGTCGGGCATCACGTGGTCTGCGTCGATATCGACACGGCCAAGATCGAAGGCTTGCGCCGCGGCGTGATCCCGATCTACGAGCCCGGCCTCGAACCGATGGTCAAGTCCAACCACGCCGAAGGCCGGCTGGACTTCACCACCGATGCCGCCGGCGCGATCGCGCACGGCGACGTGATCTTCATCGCCGTCGGCACGCCGCCCGACGAGGACGGCAGCGCCGACCTGCAGTACGTGCTGACGGTGGCGAAAACCGTCGGCACCCATCTGCAGCGCCCGGCGGTGATCGTCGACAAATCCACGGTGCCGGTCGGCACCGCCGACAAGGTCCGCGCCGCGATCGCCGAAGCCATGGCCGCACGCGGCGCCGATGTCGCCTACGACGTGGTGTCGAACCCTGAATTCCTGAAGGAAGGCGCGGCGGTCGAGGACTGCATGCGTCCCGACCGCATCGTGATCGGCGCCGACAGCCCGGCCGCGATCGAAAAGCTCAAGCGCCTCTACGCGCCGTTCAACCGCAATCACGAGCGCATCGTGGTGATGGACGTGCGTTCGGCAGAACTCACCAAGTACGCCGCCAATGCGATGCTGGCGACCAAGATCAGCTTCATGAACGAGATCGCGAACATCGCCGAACAGGTGGGCGCGGATATCGAAATGGTGCGCCAGGGCATCGGCTCCGACCCGCGCATCGGCTGGCACTTCATCTACCCGGGCGCCGGTTACGGCGGCTCCTGCTTCCCGAAGGACGTGCAGGCGTTGGCCCGCACCGCGCACCAGCACGGCTATCGCGCCGAGCTGCTGGACGCGGTGGAGGCGGTGAACCAGCGTCAGAAAGGTCATCTGTACGAACTGATCGTGCGCCACTACGGCGGCGAGGCGGGCCTGCGCGGCAAGACCTTCGCGGTGTGGGGGCTGGCGTTCAAGCCGAACACCGACGACATGCGCGAAGCGTCCAGCCGCCGATTGCTGCAGCAGCTGTGGGACGCGGGCGCCAGCGTGCGCGCGTTCGATCCCGAAGCCAGTCACGAAGCCGGGCGCATTTTCGGCGAGCGTGACGATCTGGTGCTGTGCGAACATGCCCACGACGCACTGAAGGGCGCGGATGCGCTGGTGGTGGTGACCGAATGGAAGCAGTTCCGCAGCCCGGACTTCGGCAGACTGCGTGCCGCCCTGAAGGACGCCGCGGTGTTCGACGGTCGCAATCTCTATGACCCGGCCGAGATCGAAGCCGCGGGTCTGGCCTATTACGGGATCGGGCGCGGTCGCTCGATCCTCATCCGCTGAGAGGACGGCTGCACTGACATGACCGCATCCGAATCTCTCGAAGCGCGCGTGGTCGAACTGGAAACCCGTCTGGTGTTCCAGGAACACGCGCTGCAGGAACTGAGCGACGCTCTGGCCGATCTTCGCGGCGAAGCCGCGCGCAGCGCCGACCTGCTGCGCCGCGTGCTGGAAGAGCTCAAGACCAACCGCGGCGATTCGATGGCCAACCCGGCCGACGAACCGCCACCACCTCATTACTGACCGGAATCCACCGATCAGTCCCCCGATCCGACGACTGCCGACACCAATGCCATGAGCGATACGCTTCGCGACCAATTGCTGGGTCTCGGCTTCAAGCCCGCGCCCAAACCCGAAAAGCCCGCGCGTCCGCCCAACGAGGCGCGCCGCGGTCCGCATTCCAGTGCCAATCCGAATGCCAGACCGCATGGCGGCAAGCCGAACAGCAGCAGCGCGAATGCGCGGCCGGGCGGCAAGCCCGAAGGCAGAGCCGACGCGCGACCCGGGGCCAAGCCGGGTACGCACCCCGGCCATCGCCCGGCGCGCCCGGGCGGCGGGCGTCCGCAGCAGAAAGTCGATGCGCAGCAGCGCAAGCCGCGTTCGCAGGAGGAGATCGATCTCGCCAAGGCTTACGCCATCCGCGCCCAGCGCGAGAAGGAAGAGCGGATCGAAGCCGAACGGGTGAAGCAGGAAGAAGCCCGCGTGCGTCGCGAGGCCAAGGCGAAGTTCGCCGAGCTTGTGAAGGACAAGGGCCTGAACGACCCGGCCGCCGACATCGCCCGCCATTTCGCGTACGGCAACAAGATCAAGCGCATCTACGTCAACGAGGCGCAGCTCAAGCAGCTCAATGCCGGCGAACTGGGCGTGGTCCAGCTCGACGGCCGTTACATGTTGGTCACTGCCGAACTGCTGGCGCAGACCGAAACGATCTTCCCGCCGGCGGTGGCCTTGAAAGTGGATCCCAACGCGACAGCGGAAGAGGATCCCTACGCGGATCCGCAGTACCAAGTGCCCGACGACCTCGTCTGGTAAAGCTCTCGGTACCACGGGTCGGCGCAAGCCGCCGCTATCCTGTGGGAGCGCCGGAAGGCGCGATGCCCGCCAATTGTCTGGACACCGCCATTCGCCATCCGAGCGATGGCTTGATTGCGAGCACCGTCTCGGCATCAAGGTCGCGGGCTTCGCGCCTTGACCAGCCATACGGCTGTTAAAAGCGGGCGCCCCCACAAAAAGCGCGACTTCATGGTCGCCGCGCCGTGCGGAAGGTTCTCAGTCGGTAGGCTGGGCTGCAAAGCCCAGCGCGATGTCGGCGAATCACGCAGCGATCATTGGTTGTTACGCTGGGCTTTACAGCCCAGCCTACTCGGGCAGCTCGGCCTGCTCGGGCAGATGTCGATTCAAGCTCAGAACAGATCGTCCACCGGCGTCGCCAGCAGCGCTTCGGCGCTGTGCGCGAACTCGCGCAGCGAGGACACGCCTAGGTCGCGCAGCAGCCGGTAAGACTGGTGCGGCAGCGCGGAATCGGCGATGTCGTGCGGCGCCAGATTCTTGCCCGATACCTCGGGCAACAGGTGCAGGCCGGCCGCGGCGTAGCAGTGCTGCACCATCGCCGAGCAGTACAGCGCGCCTTCCCGCGCCAGCAGGTTGTCGCGTTTGCGCAGGCGGCGGCTGCGCATCGCGAACAAGGTGCCGATGAGTTCGCTCAGCGAATAGCTGGTCAGTCCCGACAACAGATCCAGTCCTGCGGTGACGACCTGCCGTGTCTGCGCGTCGTCCAGGCCGAAGTCGAGGACCGCGAGGTTCGGGAATTCATCGGCGTCGAAATAGCGGTCGATGCGGTTTTCCTGCACGCCGAGCCGCATCTGCTTGTAGCGCATGTCGAGGTCGGATTCGATCACCCACCAGCGGCCGTCGCTGCGACGTTCGCTGAAGATGAAGGCGTGCGACCACAGGCTGCGGTGGCCGTCGCGGGTCAGGGGCGACTGCGCCGTGCGGATCAGGTGGCTGATCACATCGCCGCCTGCGACCAGACCGATGCGCCCGGGCGCGGCGTGGCGCAGCAGGAACCCGGCATTGCCGGTCGCGCCGCCGTTGTCGTCCTCGTTCATGCGATCTCTTCCGTCGTGGTGGTTCCGCTCATCGTATCGATCGCCGCGCGGATCAGTCGCGCGGTCTCGTCCGGCGCTTCCATCGGGAACAGGTGACTGCCGGCGGTCCAGGCCAGGCGCGGGCCGACCAGCGCCCGGGTCGCACGCAGGCCGACGTGGCGCACTTCCCGCGATCTGCGGCCCCCGATGAAGGCCACCGGCACGCGCAGCTGCGCCGCTGCGGCCGCGACGCGCGCGGTCGGCAGCGAGCGGTAGATGCGGTATTCGATGTCGCGGTCGAACAGCAGTTCGCGCTGCCCGCGACCGTCGGGCGTGGTGCAGTGATCGGCATAATCGCGCAACACCCGCGGATCCCAGCGCGCGAACGCGGCCTTCGCGGCGTAATGCGCGTGCGCGGCGTCGGCATCCGGCCAGTGCCGGCGCCGCACCAGGGTCTGCTGCAGCGGCATCACCAGCCGGTCCAGCCCGGTGAGCCGGCCGAATCGCACGAAACCCGCGCTGATCCCGGAAATCAGCGGCGAATCCAGCAGCACGATCCCGGCGACGCGGTCCTGTAGTTTCTGCGCAGCGAGCACGCTGAGATACCCGCCCAGCGAATGCCCGGCCAGCCACACCCTGCCGCCGTTGCGGCGGGGCAGGGCGTGGACGAATTCGGTGAGTTCATCGACCAGATACGGCCAGCCGACGGTCACCGGCCGGCTGGGGTCGTGGCCGAAGCGCAGCACGCCGGTACCGTCGAATTCAGGCCGCAGCGCGTCCAGCAGCCGGCGATAGACCGGCAGCGGGAAACCGTTGGCGTGCGAGAAGACGAGAGTGTCGGTCACGGCGTCGAAAGAGGAAGGTAGGCAGGCGGACGATGCGCCCGCTGGTCAACTCTGAATGTTCACTCCGGATCGTAATCCAGATTGGACGCCAGCCAACGCTCGGCCTGCGCCAGGGTCGCGCCCTTGCGCTTCGCGTAATCCTCGACCTGTTCCTTCGATACCCGGCCGACCACGAAATACTGGCTCTGCGGATGGCTGAAGTAGTAGCCGGACACCGCCGCGGTGGGCAGCATCGCGAAGCTTTCGGTCAGGGTCATGTCGGCGTTGGCGGTGGCGTCGAGCAGCCGGAAGATCGTGCCCTTCTCGCTGTGCTCGGGACAGGCCGGATAGCCGGGCGCCGGGCGGATGCCGCGATAGGCTTCGTCGATCAGCGCGTGGTTGTCGAGCGCTTCGTCGCTGTCGTAGCCCCAGAATTCCTTGCGCACGCGCTGGTGCAGGCGCTCGGCGAAGGCTTCGGCGAGGCGATCGGCCAGCGATTTGAGCAGGATCGCGTTGTAGTCGTCGTGATCGGCCTCGAAGCGCGCGACGTGCGCGTCGATGCCGATGCCCGCGGTGACCGCGAACGCGCCGATCCAGTCCTGTTTGCCGCTGTCCTGCGGCGCGATGAAATCGGCCAGGCAGAAGTCGGGGCGATCGACGGGTTTATCGACCTGTTGGCGTAGGAAGTGGAGGGTGGCTTGCTTAAGCCCCTCTCCCATCGGGAGAGGGGTTGGGGAGAGGGTACGGGATAGCGACGGCGCTTCAGATGCAGCCGTGTTCGCCGTAGCCTCATCCGCCCTTCCCTCAGTCGCCTGTGGGCGACTTCGACCCTCTCCCGACGGGAGAAGGGAAACCACAACATCGTCGCCTACGCTGTTCGCCGGCCACAGCGCGAACACGCCCTTCGCGGTCAGCCAGTGCTCGTCGACGATGCGTTTCAGCATCGCCCGCGCATCGCGGTACAACTCGGATGCCTGTTTCCCGACCACCTCGTCCTTGAGGATCGCCGGATATTTGCCGGCCAGTTCCCAGGTGCTGAAGAACGGTGTCCAGTCGATGTATTCGATCAGCTCTGCCAACGAGTAATCATCGAATACGTGCAGACCGGGCGTGCGCGGCGTCGGCGGGGTATAGCTGTCCCAGCCGCCATCGAAGCGCTGCCCGCGCGCCTTGGCCAGCGGCACCAGGCGCTTGGCGTCGCCGCGGTTCCTGTGACGCTGGCGGATTTCGGCGTAATCGCTGTCGTTGGCGGCGACGAAGGCGTCGCGCAGTTCCTTCGAGATCAGCGACTGCGCCACGCCCACCGCGCGCGAGGCGTCCTTCACCCAGACCGTCGGCGATTTGTAGTGCGGGTCGATCTTCAGCGCGGTGTGCGCGCGCGAGGTGGTGGCGCCGCCGATCATCAGCGGCATCTGCAGGCCCTGGCGCTGCATTTCGCGGGCGACGTGGCTCATTTCTTCCAGCGACGGCGTGATCAGGCCGGACAGGCCGATCAGATCCGCATTTTCTTCGCGGGCGCGGTCCAGAATGATCTGCGCCGGCACCATCACGCCCAGATCGATCACCTCGAAGTTGTTGCAGGCCAACACCACGCCAACGATATTCTTGCCGATGTCGTGCACATCGCCCTTAACCGTCGCCATGATGATCTTGCCGTTGTTCTTGCCGGCATCGCCGGTGCGCAGCTTTTCGGCTTCGATGTAGGGCAGCAGATAGGCGACGGCCTTCTTCATCACCCGCGCCGACTTCACCACTTGCGGCAGGAACATCTTGCCGGCGCCGAACAGGTCGCCGACCACGTTCATGCCGCTCATCAGCGGACCTTCGATCACGTCCAGCGGCCGCGTCGACAGCGCGCGCGCTTCTTCGGTATCGGTCTCGATGTACTGGTCGATGCCGTGGACCAGCGCATGCGACAGGCGCTCGCGCACTGGCTTCTCGCGCCAGCGCAGATCTTCGACCTTCTTCTCGCCCTTCTTGCCCTTGAAGCGGTCGGCGATCTCGAGCAGGCGCTCGGTCGCGTCCGGACGCCGGTTCAGCACAACGTCCTCGACGCGCTCGCGCAGGTCGGGTTCCAGATCGTCGTACAGCGGCAGCGCGCCGGCGTTGACGATGCCCATGTCCATGCCGGCCTTGATGGCGTGGTAGAGGAACACCACGTGGATGGCCTGGCGCACCAGCTCGTTGCCGCGGAACGAGAACGAGACGTTGGAGACGCCGCCGGAAATATGGCTGAGCGGGAAACGGCGCTTGAGTTCGCGGGTGCCTTCGATGAAGGCGACCGCGTAATCGTTGTGCTCCTCGATGCCGGTCGCCACCGCGAACACGTTGGGATCGAAGATGATGTCTTCGGGCGGGAAGCCGATCTTCTCGGTCAGCAGCGCGTAGGCGCGCGAGCAGATCTCGACCTTGCGCTCGACGGTGTCGGCCTGGCCCACTTCGTCGAACGCCATCACCACCACCGCGGCGCCGTAGCGGCGCACCAGCAGCGCCTGGCGCAGGAATTCGGCTTCGCCTTCCTTCATCGAGATCGAGTTGACGATGCCCTTGCCCTGCAGGCACTTCAGGCCGGCCTCGATGACGCTGAACTTCGAGCTGTCGACCATCACCGGGATCCGCGCGATGTCGGGCTCGGCGGCGATCAGATTGAGGTAATCGACCATCGCTTTTTCGGAGTCGAGCATGCCCTCGTCCATGTTGACATCGAGCACCTGCGCGCCGTTTTCCACCTGCTGCCGCGCCACCGCCACCGCTTCGTCGAAGCGGCCTTCGAGGATCAGCTTCTTGAACTGCGCCGAGCCGGTGACATTGGTGCGTTCGCCGATGTTGACGAAATTCGTCAGCGGGGTGATCACCAGCGGTTCGAGGCCGCTGAGGCAGGTGTAGCGCGGCTGGGTTGCGGTGGCGTCGTTCATGGCGTTCGAGGGTGCTGCATGTTCGGGCGTTGCATCGTTGAGGATCGCGTTCATGCGGCTTCCATTGCACGCGTGGCGGGCAGCGTCCGCGGGGGTAGGCCCGCGACCGCCTCGGAGATCGCGCGGATATGCGCCGGGGTGGTGCCGCAGCAGCCGCCGACGACGTTCAACAGCCCGGATTCGGCGAATTCGCGCAGCACTGTGGCCATGTCCTCGGGCGTTTCATCGTAGCCGCCGAATGCATTGGGCAGACCGGCGTTGGGATGGGTGCTGACGAAGGCGTCGGCGATCTGCGCGAGTACGTCGACGTGCGGCCGGAGATCCTTGGCGCCCAGCGCGCAGTTCAGGCCGATGGTCAGCGGCCGGCTGTGGCGCAGCGCGTACCAGAATGCTTCCGCGGTCTGCCCGGACAGCGTGCGGCCGGAAGCGTCGGTGATCGTGCCGGAAATCATGATCGGCAGCCGCGCGCCGCGCGCCTCGAACACTTCCTCGATCGCGAACAGCGCGGCCTTGGCGTTGAGGGTGTCGAAGATGGTCTCGACCATGATCACGTCGGCGCCGCCGTCGATCAGGCCCCCGGTGGCTTCGCGGTAGGTCGTGCGCAGTTCGTCGAAGGTGATGGCGCGGAAGCCCGGGCGGTTCACGTCCGGGCTGATCGAGGCGGTGCGGCTGGTCGGGCCCAGCACGCCGACCACGAAACGCGGCCGCGACGGGTCGGCGGCCTCGGCCGCATCGCAGGCCTCGCGTGCCAGCCGCGCGCCGGTTTCGTTGAATTCGCGGGCCAGATGCTCCAGACCGTAATCCGCCAGCGAGATCGTGGTCGAGTTGAAGGTATTGGTTTCGATCAGATCGGCGCCGGCATCGAGATACGCGCTGTGGATGCTGCGGATGATGTCCGGGCGGGTGAGGCTGAGCAGATCGTTGTTGCCTTTCTGGTCGCAACTGTCGTGGCCGCAGGGGCAGCCCGGCGCGTGGCTGTGGTCGGCGATGGCCTGGGCGTCGAAGCCTGCGGCGAACCGCGCGCCGCGATAGTCGTCTTCGCCCAGCTCGTACTGCTGGATCATCGTGCCCATGCCGCCGTCCAGCACCAGGATGCGCTCGCGCAGCGCGGCTTCCAGGCGTGCGACGCGCTCGGGCGCGAGCCATGGTTGCAGTTGCGGAAAATCAGCGGCGGCGCGCGCGGACGACGGCGGCGCGGTCGTGTCGGTGTGGGTGCTCATGGCTTGGTTCCGATCAGCGAGATGACTTCGAAATGCGGCGGGCGCTTTTCGCGGGTGACGGTTTCCGATGCGGTGATCGTCAGCCCGGCCTTTTCGACGAACCTGCGCAGTTCCTTGTCGCTGAAGCCCAGGTTGACGTGGCTGTAGGCTTCCACCGCGGCGCGGTGTTCATGCTTGGCCAGGCTGCTCAGCAGCAGCCGTCCGCCCGGACGCAGCACGCGCGCGGCTTCGGCTACCGCCACTTGCGGGCGGTCGGCGTATGTCAGCGCATGCATCAGCACCACCAGATCGAAATGACCGTCCTCGAAGGGTAGGGCGTGCATGTCGCCCTCGCGGACCTCGACGTTCGCGAACTTGCGCAGGCGCTCGGTGGCGGCATTGACCACGCGCGCGCTGGCGTCGATGCAGATGTACTCGCGGGCGTGCGGCGCCAGCAATTCGGCCAGCACGCCGTCGCCGGAGGCGATGTCCAGCACGTGGCCCGGCGCCAGCAGCGGCAGCGCCGAACGGGCGAGGGCTTCCCAGGTGCGCCCCGGGGAATAGTGGCGCTCCATGTCGCCGGCCACGCTGTCGGCCCAGTTGGCGTCGACCGCGCGGGCGGCCAGCACGCCGGGGATGCGCTCTGCGTCCTGGCGCAGCAGCGGGTCGTCGCTGCCTTCGCGCAGGGTGCGCCAGAGCGCGCGCTGGGCGGTATCGAGGGACACCTCATCGAAGCGGTAGTAGGCGGAGACCCCGGCACGCCGGTCGCGGACCAGGCCGGCTTCCTTCAGGCGCGCGAGATGGGTCGAAACCCGCGGCTGCGCCAGACGGGTGATCGAGGACAGCTCGGCGACCGTCAACTCCTCGTGTTCGAGCAGCGCCAGCAGCCGGACCCGGGTCGCGTCCGCCAACACTTTCAGTCTCGCCGACCAGGCTTCCAGATCCATTCGACAGGCCTCATATCTCAATATCGCGATACAGAGATAATTGTCTGCCCCGGACGTCATCAGGTCAAGCGCGCCGGGTTCGTGCTGGGGTTACGCGAGACCCGCAGCTACAATAGTGGTTTCGATTTCATAGCGAGGACGCGCCCGTGGATTTCCGCTTTACAGAAGAGCAGTTGATGATTCAGGACGTGGCACGCCGCATCGCGCAGGAAAAGATCGCGCCCAGCGCCGAGCACCACGACCGTACCGGTGAGTTTCCGCTCGAGAACATCCGCACGCTCGGCGAGAACGGGCTGATGGGCATCGAGGTGCCGGCCGAATACGGCGGCGCGGGCATGGACCCGATCAGCTACGTGCTGGCGATGATCGAGATCGCCGAGGCCGATTGCGCGCATTCGACGATCGTCTCGGTCAACAATTCGCTGTTCTGCAACGGCATCCTCAAGTTCGGCACCGAGGCGCAGAAACAGCTGTACGTGCGCGCGATCGCCGAAGGCCGCGAGATCGGCGCGTTCGCGCTGACCGAGCCGCAGTCCGGCTCCGACGCCACCGCGATGCGCTGCAAGGCGGTCAAACAGGACGACGGCAGCTACGTGATCAACGGCAAGAAGAGCTGGATCACCTCCGGCCCCGTCGCCAAGTACATCATCCTGTTCGCGGTCACCGATCAGTCCAAGGGCGCCAAGGGCATCACCGCGTTCATGGTCGACACCGCCAAGCCCGGCTTCCACCGCGGCAAGACCGAGCCCAAGCTGGGCATCCGCGCGTCGGCGACCTGCGAGATCGAATTTCAGGACTACGTGGCCACGCCTGACGAAGTCGTGGGCCAGGACGGCGAGGGCTTCAAGATCGCCATGGGCGTGCTCGATGCCGGCCGCATCGGCATCGCCTCGCAGGCGGTGGGCCTGGCCAGGGCCGCTTACAAGGCGTCGGTCGCTTATGTGAAGGAGCGCAAGAGTTTCGGCCAGCCGATCGGTTCGTTCCAGATGATCCAGGCCAAGATCGCCGACATGAAGTGCAGGCTCGATGCAGCCGAGCTGCTGACGCTGCGCGCCGCGTGGACCAAGGCGCAGACCGAGAAGACCGGCGGCCGCTTCAGCACCGAGGCGTCCGTCGCCAAGCTCACCGCATCGGAAGCAGCGATGTACATCACCCATCAGGCGCTGCAGATCCACGGCGGCATGGGCTATTCCAAGGAAATGCCGCTCGAGCGCTATTTCCGCGACGCCAAGATCACCGAAATCTACGAAGGCACCAGCGAGATCCAGCGTCTGGTGATCGCCCGCAACGAGACCGGCCTGCGCTGACCGCGCGCCGTACGGACAAACCACGCACATGACCAAGAAAGCCTCCGTCCCGCGTCGCCCGGCCGCATCGAAACCGGGCGCGCCACAACCGGCTGCACGAAAGCCGGCCGCACGGAAAGCGGAACGCCCCGACACCCCGGCGCTGGATCCCATCTTCGATGCGATCCGCAGGCGCGCCGGCAAGCGCGACCAGGATGCCGCCAGCGCCTTCGCCAGCGCGTTCTATCAGCGCATGACCGAGGACGAACTGCCGCTGCATGGCCCGGAAGGATGGGCCGCGCTCGCCAACGACTTCCTCGACTTCGCGCGCGTGCGCAAGCCGGGGACGCCGAGCGTGCGCCTGTTCAACCCCACCATGGCCAGGCACGGCTGGGAATCGCCGCATACGGTGCTGCAGATCGTCAACGACGACATGCCGTTCCTGGTCGACTCGGTGAAGATGGCGCTGGCCGAACGCGGCATCGGCGTGCACGTGCTGGGGCATCCGGTGGTGCGGATCGTGCGCGACCGCAGCGGCAAGCTCACTGCGGTGGGCGAAGGCGAGATCGAGTCGATGATGCATCTGGAGATCGACCGCCAGTCCGCGGCCGATGCGGCGATCATCGAACGCGCGATCCGCGACGTGCTGACCGACGTGCGCAGCATCGTCCGCGACTGGCCGGCGATGCGCGCCAGGATGCTCGAAGTCACCGATGATCTGGGCAAGCGCACGATGCCGGTGAGCGACGCCGGCCGGCTCGAAGCGCGCGAATTCCTGCGCTGGGCCGCCGATGAACACTTCACCTTCCTGGGCTATCGCGAATATCGCGTGCGCAAGCAGGGCGGCGAAGAAGTGCTGGCCGCGGAGCCCGATACCGGCCTGGGCCTGCTGCGCGGGCGCGAAAGCGGCCCGCCGCGCAAACTCACCTCGCTCGCCGCGCACTACATCCCGCAGTCGGGCGCGGTCGATGCGCTGATCCTCACCAAGACCAATGCCCGCGCCACCGTGCATCGCCCCGGCTACATGGATTACATCGGCGTGCTGAGTTTCGACGCCAACGGCCGTCCGATCGCGGAACAGCGCTTCATCGGCCTCTACACGTCCAGCGCCTACACCCGTCGTCCGTGGGAAATCCCGCTGGTGCGCGAGCGCCACGACTACGTGATGCTGAAATCGGGCTTTCAACCCACCGGCCACAGCGGCAAGGCGTTGCGGCATATCCTCGAAACGCTGCCGCGCGACGAGCTGTTCCAGTCCACCGAAACCGAGCTGTTCCAGCTCGCCTCCGGCATCCTGAGCCTGCAGGAGCGCGTGCGCAGCCGTCTGTTCCTGCGCCACGACCGCTACGGACGCTTCTATTCGGTGCTGGCCTACATTCCGCGCGATCGCTACAACACCGAAATCCGCCTGCGCATCGAAGCGATGCTCAAGGATGCGCTGCACGCCGATCGCGTCGACTCCACCATCCAGCTCGGCGATTCGCCGCTGGCGCAGTTGCACATGCTGGTGCGCCCGCGCAAGGGCGAAGTGGTCGCGGTCGACGCCGCGCAGATCGATGCCAGTCTGTCCGCCATCGTCCGCAACTGGCAGGACGATCTGCGCGAGCAGCTGGTGACCCGCCACGGCGAGGAAAAGGGTCTCGCGCTCGCCAGCCGCTACGGCCGCGCGCTGCCGGCCGGCTACATCGAAAAAGTCTCGTCCGCGGGCGCCGCCGACGATGTCGAACAGCTCGCATCGCTCACGCCCGACAACGACCTGCGCCTGAGCCTGTGCCGCGACCAGGAAGGCGGCCTGCGCTTCAAGTTCTACCGTTTGAACGACGACATTCCGCTGTCGGATGCGCTGCCGATGATGGAGAACATGGGCCTGCGCGTGATCTCCGAGCATCCCTACCGGGTGGTGGTGGATGGCCGCGTGGCCTTCATCCAGGACTTCGAGGTCGAAGTCGGCCGCGGCGATCTGAACGTCGACGATTTCGACGACACCTTCGAGGACGCTTTCGGCCAGATATGGCGCGGCAACGCCGAGAACGACGGCTTCAATCGTCTGATCCTCGCCGCCAATCTGTCGTGGCGCCAGGTCGCGATGCTGCGCGCCTACTGCAAATATCTGCTGCAGGTCGGCGTGCCGTTCTCGCAGGCCTACGTCGAAGAAACCTTCACGCGCTATCCGATCCTCGCGCGTCTGCTAACCGAACTGTTCGAAGCGCGCTTCGATCCGGCGACCGGCAGCGAGAGCAAGGCCGACATCCAGGTCGGCGTCGTGCAGTTGCGCCGTCACTTCGCGGCGCTGGCCGGCGACAATGCCGCGATGCTGGCTGCGGTCGAGCCTGTGATCGCCGCGCGATCCGCGAAGCGCGAGGTCCAGATCGAAGCCACGCGCCAGGCGATCAAGGCCCTGCTGGACGGCGTATCGAGCCTCGACGAGGACCGCATCCTGCGCAGTTTCATGAGCGTGATCGAAGCGACGCTGCGCACCAACTATTACATCACCTACCGTAACGGCCGCTACAAGGATGGTCGTCGCGCCGACGGCGGCCCGGCCGACTATCTGAGCTTCAAGTTCGATCCGTCGAAAGTGCCGGATCTGCCGAAGCCGCGGCCGTACCGCGAAATCTTCGTCTGCGGTCCGCGCGTCGAAGGCGTGCACCTGCGCTTCGGCCCGGTGGCGCGCGGCGGCCTGCGCTGGTCGGACCGTCGCGAGGACTTCCGCACCGAAGTGCTGGGTCTGGTCAAGGCGCAGATGGTGAAGAACACGGTGATCGTACCGGTGGGCTCGAAGGGCGGCTTCTTCTGCAAGCAGTTGCCCGATCCGTCGATGGACCGCGACGCCTGGTTCAACGAAGGCGTGGCCTGCTACAAGCGCTTCATCAACGGCCTGCTCGACATCACCGACAACATTTCGACGAGCGGCAAAATCGTCGCGCCGGACGAAGTGGTGCGCCACGACGGCGACGATCCGTATCTGGTGGTCGCCGCCGACAAGGGCACGGCCACGTTCTCGGATATCGCCAACGGCATCGCCAACGCGCACGGGTTCTGGCTCGACGATGCGTTCGCGTCAGGCGGTTCGGTCGGTTACGACCACAAGGGCATGGGCATCACCGCGCGCGGCGGCTGGGAATCGGTCATGCGCCATTTCCGCGCGCTGGGCCGCGATTCGCAGACCCAGGATTTCACCTGCGTCGGCATCGGCGACATGTCCGGCGACGTGTTCGGCAACGGCATGCTGCTGTCGAAACACATCCGCCTGCTGGCCGCGTTCGATCACCGCCACATCTTCCTCGACCCGGATCCGGACGCCGCGATCTCGTTCGCGGAACGCGACCGCATGTTCAAGCTGCCGCGTTCGAGCTGGGCCGACTACGACGCCTCGCTGCTCAGCAAGGGCGGCGGCATTTTTCCGCGCTCGGCCAAGGCGATTCCGCTGTCGCCGGAGATCAAGGCCGTGCTCGGCATCGAATCCGACGCGGCGTCGATGAGCCCGATGGAACTGATGAACGCGATCCTGAAGGCGCCGGTCGATCTGCTCTGGAACGGCGGCATCGGGACCTACGTCAAGGCCGCCAGCGAAACCCATGCCGATGTCGGCGATCGCGCCAACAACGGTCTGCGCGTCAACGGCGGCGATCTGCGCTGCAAAGTGGTGGGCGAGGGCGGCAACCTCGGTCTGACCCAGCTCGGCCGCATCGAAGCGGCGTTGAACGGCGTCCTGCTCAACACCGACTTCATCGACAACTCGGCGGGCGTGGATACGTCCGATCACGAGGTCAACATCAAGATCCTGCTCAACGCCGAAGTGCAGCGCAGGAAGCTGACGATGCCCGAGCGCAACAAGCTGCTGGCCTCGATGACCGACGAGGTCGCGGCGCTGGTGTTGAACGACAACTACCGGCAGAACCAGGCCCTGAGCCTGATGCAGCGGATGAGTCTGTCGCGTCTGGGCTCGAAGCAGCACTTCATCCACACGCTCGAATCGCAGGGCCTGCTCGATCGCCAGATCGAGTATCTGCCCAGCGATGCCGAGATCGCCGAGCGCAAGGCGCGCCGTATCGGTCTGACCCGGCCGGAACTGTCGGTGCTGCTGTCGTACTCGAAGATCGTGCTGTTCCAGCAACTGCTCGATTCCGACGTGCCGGAAGACCCGTACCTGTCCAAGGAACTGGTGCGTTACTTCCCGGCGCCGCTGCAGAAGAAATACGCCAAAGCGATGGAACAGCATCGCCTGAAGCGCGAGATCATCGCCACCGCGGTGACCAACTCGCTGGTCAATCGCATGGGAGCGACCTTCATCCTACGCATGACCGAAGACTCCGGTCGCAGTCCGGGCGAAGTCGCGAAGGCATACACCATCACCCGCGAAACGCTGGATGCGCGCGAGCTGTGGGCGCAGATCGATGCGCTCGACGGCAAGGTGCCGGAGTCGGTGCAGGTCGATGCGCTGCAGGTCATCTGGTCGCTGCAGCGTTCGATGACGCGCTGGCTGCTGTCGCGCCCCGGTCCGATTCCGGGCATCGCCACGGCGGTCGAACGCTATCACGACGGCTTCCGCGAGATCCGCGCCGGCTCGGGCATCCTGCCGCCGACGATGCGGCCGGATCACGATGCCAGCTACGCCGACTGGAAGGCCAAGGGGCTGCCGGAATCGCTCGCGAAGCAGCTGGCGGCGCTGCCGTATCTCGAATGGTGCTGCGACATCATCGAAGTGGCGCGCGCGCGCAAGCTCAAGCCGGTCGAAGTGGCCCGGGCGCACTTCCGCGTGGGCGACGCGCTGAAACTGCCGTGGCTGTACGCTCAGATCGATACGCTCGCGGTCGACGGCCGCTGGCATGCGGTCGCGCGTGGTTCGCTGCGCGACGAACTGGCGGCGCAGCAGCGTCTGTTGACCATGCAGGTGCTGGACGCGCCGGGCGCGAATGCCGACGCGAAGCTCAAACACTGGTTCGAACGCGACGATACCTCGCTGCGTTTCACCCGGAACATGCTGGCTGAGCTTGCGGCGCAGAAAACGCTCGACTATCCGACCGCTTCGGTCGCCGTGCGACGTCTGTCGATGTTGTCCGCGGGGGCTTGATCAACGCGACCCGGTCGCGATCGTTCCACCAAAAAAGCGCCGCGGTGATTCGCGGCGCTTTTTTTTGACTTTGCGAGCCGACCCGAACTTTCCGGTTCGAGGCGCCGGCCCACTACGCCGTCAACGCATCACCTGGCGTCGTATGTCATCACGCCATCCGTCATGATCGCCACGCAGACCTTCATCAAGGAAAAACCGTTCACGCTCGTTTGCATCCGGATCCACCTCCATTCGACGCAAGGCCCTTCATTGTTCGGATACAGGCTGGGTATCGGCGTGCCGTTGGTGGATTCGCCGAACATGCCGTATGCCGTGAGTTCGAGATCGTCCGGCGCGCCATTCGCGACCAGAATCATTTTCATATCGTGCGCTTTTCCTGCGTCCGCAGCAGCGACGAATTCCGGGTCATGCATGGATATGGCGAACGCATCATCGATCGCGCCGCCATCTCCCGCATTGGTCGCTCGACCATCGGCGGCGACGGCGATCTGCGAGAAGGAAAGCAAGGCGGTGAAGAGGAAAACATTGCGTAAGAACATTTCACATCTCCCTATGTAAAGAATGCGGGAACAGCCATTACAGCTGTCCAGTACGGTTCGAGATGATCGGTGGCGACTGCTTCCATGGCGTTCCATTCGCCCCGTCCAAAGTGCATTCATGGCGCCCCACGGAACGCGCGATACATCGGCGCGCATTCTGGAACCTACGCTTTCGATCCGTCGAATATTGTGACTTGAACTCCAGAATATTCTCCGTTTTGCGCCAGCCGATGGTCGGTTGAGCATCGATGGCGCGGCGCAACACAACGGCCCCGGAGAACCGGGGCCGTTGTGTTTTCGGGCGATCGCAGCCCTGTTCGCTCAGCCGCGCGCCAGCGCCTGCAGCCGGGTATATGCGCCGTTGAATACGTTCTGATCGCCGGGGAAAATGCCGGAATCCGAAAACTGCCAGAACGTGTAGTAGGTCCATGCATACGGCAGCGTGCCGACGGAGCTGGAATAACGCGCGATCCACAATGGGCTGGTCGCGCTGTAGTTGCCCGAAGTGCCGACGCACTGCGTCCACCAGCTGGTGCTGGTGTAGATCGACGGATAGCGACCGGTGCGCGTGCGGTAGCGATTGCTGAAGGAGGTGATCCATGCGGCCATGCCGCTCTTGCTCAGGCCGTAGCAGGTCGCGCCGTACGGGTTGTATTCCAGATCCACCGCGCCGGGAAGGGTCTTGCCGTCGGCGGACCAGCCGCCGCCGTGATTGACGAACCAGTCCGCCTGCGCGCTGCCGCTGGAATTGTTCGGCAGCGCGAAGTGATAGGCGCCGCGGATCATGCCGACATTGTAGGAACCGTTGTACTGCTGCGCGAAATAGGGATTGATGTAGCTCGTGCCTTCCGTCGCCTTGACGTAGGCGAAGCGTGCGCCGTTGGCGTAGGCGGAAGACCAGTTGACGTTGCCCTGCCAGCCGCTGACGTCCATGCCTTTGACCGAGGCGGTCGCGGAAATGACGATGGACGATGTCGACGACGGCATCGATGCCCGGCCTTCGTGACGACGGATCTGCGAGCCCATGGGATGATCGTTGACGACGATGTACGCCGCCAGCGGCGAAGGGATGCGGCTGTCGATACGATCGAGCCAATCCTGTTCCAGCGATGCCTGGCCCAGGGAATCCCGGCTCGACGAATCCTGCGGGTTCTGCGATGGCTGTGTGCGGGGTGTGTCTGCCGCCTGCGCGGAAGCGATGGCGACCGTGGCGAACAGTGCGACGACGAGCGGTTTCAACGGGAGCATTGTGTTTCCTCCATGAAGTGATATGGCAGCGGCGAGGCGCGTGGCGCCGTCTCGTCCCGATGCGGCGCTTTCCCGGCGGACAGGCAGGGTCGTTGCCTGACGCGCCGCGAATGTCGAAGATAGTCGGTATGCGGCCCGCGAGACGTGACAGTATTCACGGGTCTCTGACGGATCCATGAGGACTATGCATGTCGACATCGCCGAAGATCGCCTTCCTCGCCAGCCCCACCGCCGATGCGCAGGCCGCGCTCGCGGCGATGACCGCGCGTCATGGCCAGTGCGTGCCCGGCGAAGCCGACGTGGTGTGCGCGCTCGGCGGCGACGGTTTCATGCTGCATACCCTGCATCGTCACGGCGCCCTCGCGCGTCCGGTGTTCGGCATGAAGCTGGGCACCGTCGGTTTCCTGATGAACCAGTTCGAACAGGATGGCCTGCTCGAACGCCTCGCCGCGGCCGAACCCGCGAAACTGCGGCCGCTGGAGATGCAGGCGCTGACCGAATCCGGCGCCAGCGTCACCTCGCTGGCCTACAACGAAGTGTCGTTGCTGCGCCAGACCCGCCAGGCCGCGCACATCGCGATCGAACTCAGCGGCCAGACGCGCGTCGACGAACTGATCTGCGACGGGGTGATGGTGGCCACGCCCGCGGGCAGCACCGCCTACAACTACTCGGCCGGCGGCCCGATCCTGCCGCTGGGCAGCGGCGTGGTCGCGCTGACCCCGATCGCGCCGTTCCGCCCGCGGCGCTGGCGCGGCGCGCTGCTCAAAGCCGACACCGAAGTGCGCTTCCGCGTGCTCGATACCTTCAAGCGCCCGGTCAGCGCCACCGCCGATTCGCACGAAGTCCGCGACGTGGTGGAAGTGGCGATCCGCGAATCCCGCGACCGCATGGTCACGCTGTTGTTCGATCCAGAGCACAATCTCGAAGAACGCATTCTCAGCGAACAGTTCATGACCTGATGCCTGCGGGGCAGGGTGGAAACCGGGGAGCCGATTCCACCGTTTCGCCCTCCACGAAGCGGACGCCGCCGGGCGCCGAGACCGGCGTGCGATGACGCAGCATCGCCTTCGGCAGCGACGTCCTGCAGCCTGCCGTTCCGCCCGGGCGATATACTCCATCCATGGCCGACATCCTGCTTTCCACGCTGAACGCGCGTTATTCGCACGCATCCCTGGGGCTGCGCTATCTGCGCGCGAACCTCGGCGAGCTGCGCGAACGCTCCGCGATCGCCGAATTCGTGATCGGCCAGAAAACCGAGGAGATCGTCGAGAAGATCCTCGCCAGCCGTCCGCGCATTCTCGGCCTGGGCGTCTACATCTGGAACGTCGAGGAAAGCACGCGGCTGGTCGCGCAGCTGAAGACCGTGGCGCCGGAGCTCGTCATCGTGCTCGGCGGCCCCGAAGTCAGCTACGAGACGGGCGAACAGCGGATCTGCGCGCTCGCCGACTACGTCATCACCGGATGGGGCGATGTGACCTTCGCATGGCTGGTCGAACGGCTGCTGTGCGGCGACGCGCCGCCCGGGCGGATCATTCCCGGCGTACAGGCCGAGCTGAAGGATCTGGCGCTGCCCTATGCCGAATATACCGATGAGGACGTGCGCCAACGGCATCTCTACGTCGAAGCGTCGCGCGGCTGCCCGTTCAAATGCGAGTTCTGCCTGTCGTCCCTGGACAAGACCGCATGGCCGTTCGAGCTGACCCGTTTCGTGGATGAACTGGAAACGCTGTATGCGCGTGGCGTGCGTCAGTTCAAGTTCGTCGATCGCACCTTCAACCTCAAGGTCGACACCTCGCTTGCGATCCTCGACTTCTTCCTGCAGAAGATCGAAGCCGCGCCCGACGATCCGCCGTTCGTCCATTTCGAACTGATTCCGGACCATCTGCCCGATCGGCTCAAGGACGGCATTTCGAAGTTCCCGAAAGGCACGCTGCAGTTCGAGATCGGCATCCAGACCTTCAATCCGGACGTACAGACGCGCATTTCCCGTCGCCAGAACGACGAGAAAGCGGCGGCCAATCTGCGTTGGCTGCGCGAGCATTCGCGCGCGCATCTGCACGTCGATCTGATCGCCGGTCTGCCGGGCGAAAGCGTGGAAAGTTTCGCGCGCGGATTCGACAAGCTGGTCGCACTGGCGCCCCATGAGATCCAGTTCGGCATCCTCAAGCGCCTGCGCGGCGCGCCGGTCGCGCGGCATACCGCGGCGCACGACCTGCGCTTCAATCCCGATCCGCCGTACAACATCCTCAGTACCGATGCGATCGATTTCGCGACCATGCAGCGGCTGTCGCGCTTCTCGCGGTACTGGGACATGGTCGCGAATTCCGGGCGGCTGCCGCGCACCTTGCCGCTGCTGCTGGGCGATGCGCCGTTCCGCCGTTTCCTGGCCTTCAGCGACTGGCTGTACGCCCGCACCGGTCAGACCCACGCGATCGCGCACGAACGGCTGGTGCATGCGCTGCAGGCATTCCTGGTCGCCGATGGCGGGGTCGAGGCTGCCATCGCGAATCGTGCGCTGATCGACGACTTCCGCAGCCAGGGCCATCGCTCGCGGCTAGCGTTCGAGGACGAGGACGCTCCGCGGCCCGTGCCGGTGCCGCGCAGGAAAAGCGCCACGCCGTCGCGTCAGGCGCGGCATCTTGCTGGTTGATGCGACGACATCCTCTGCCGCTGAGACCCTATCCCTCCATACTGACGATATGCACAGCCCGGACATCGCCCAACCCCTTGTCATCGCCATTTCCTCGCGGGCGCTGTTCGATCTCGAGGAAAGCCACACGCTGTTCGAGCGCGAAGGCGTCGAGGCGTTCGCCACCTATCAGCGCGGTCGCGAGGACGATGTGCTGCCGCCGGGCATCGCATTTCCGCTGGTACGCAAGCTGCTGGCCTTGAACGCGGATGCGCCGGCGGGCGTACCGCACGTCGAGGTGATCCTGCTGTCGCGGAACTCGTCGGACACCGGGCTGCGGGTGTTCAATTCGATCCAGCATCACGGTCTGGATATCCGCCGTGCGACGTTCACCTCCGGCGCGCCGACCTGGCCCTACATCAAGCCCTTCGGCGCGCATCTGTTCCTGTCGGCCGATGCCGAATCGGTGCGCCGCGCGCTGGAGCACGGCATCGCCGCGGCGACGCTGCTGCCCTCGCAGTCGGTGTTGCCCGCGAACGATGCGAACGTTCGCGAGCAGATCCGCATCGCTTTCGACGGCGACGCGGTGCTGTTCGACGACGAGGGCGAGCGGATTTCGCGCGAAGGCGGGCTGGAGGCGTTCGCGCGGCACGAGCGCGAGCGCGCGCACGAGCCGCTGATCGGTGGTCCGTTCCGCGTTTTTCTCGATGCGCTGCATCGTTTGCAGGCCGCGTATCCGGTCGAAATCTGTCCGATCCGCACCGCGCTGGTGACCGCGCGCTCTGCACCCGCGCACGAGCGGGTGATCCGCACGCTGCGCGAGTGGGGCATCCGTCTGGACGAGGCGCTGTTCCTCGGCGGTCGCGCGAAAGGCCCGTTCCTGCAGGCGTTCGGGGCCGATATCTTCTTCGACGATTCGCAGCACAACATCGACTCGGCGCGTGAGCATGTCGCGGCCGGGCATGTGCCGCACGGGGTCTCCAACCGTTCGGAGTGAGTCGCCCGGCGACGTCAGAAACAAGGGGCCTTTCGGCCCCTTGTCGGTTCAACGATGGATCGATTCAACGATGGAATGGAAACTCAGCGTGCGACGCCCGCGCGTTCGCGGCTTTCGAGCGGCGCCATGCGCGACTGGTCGTTGAGTTCCAGCTGACGCACTTCGAACGGTGCGCCGTAGCCCTGCGGCAGGTGCGCGCGATCGAACTGCAGCACCAGCATGCCCTTGCCGCGCTTCATCCACGCCGCGCTGTGCGCTTGGGAGACCGGGCGCATCACGCCATCGCTGCCGGTGGCGAACAGTGTGCCGCGGGCTTCGTAACGACCCACCGAACCGGCCTGCACCGGCAACGCCATGCGCATGGTGCGGGCGTTGAAGGCGAACACGCCGTCGAGGCGGGCGGTCGGCGCGGCCACCGCGAACGCGGTACGCGCGTCGCGCTGGATGCCGCCGGCGTCGGCGAACACCTGCAGTTCCCACAGGCCCTGTGCGTTGCCGGTGTTCGCAGGCAGCTTTACGTTCGCGGTGAGACCGCCGTTGCCGCTGGCGTCGAGCGCCACCGGCCAGCTGCGGCCATCGGGCGCCACCAGCATGGCTTCAGCCTGCATCGCTGACATCTTGCCGGCCTGGCTGAAGTCGACATCGAAGCGCACCGAGCCACCGGCGAGGGCATGGCTGCGATCGGCGCCCGCGCGCAGTACGGCCGAGCTTTCTGGCTCGAACACGTGGACCAGGTAGCGGCCTTCGGCTTTCGGAACGCGCACGGTGTAGGTGTCGGCGCCTTCCTGGCTGTCGAGCTTGGCGATGACCGAGCCGGCCTGAACGTCCATGCCCGCCTTGGTCAGCTGCTCGGCGTTGGCGATGTTTTCGAGCTTGGCGGCACCGCGGCTGTCGCCGACCTGCAGTTCGTCCGAACGCAGTGCGCGGGCGCCTTGGGTCGGGCTGATGCGGATCAGGCTGCCCGGCGCGGACATCTTCAGCTGCACGCCCTTGTCGAGCGCCGCGGCGTCGACCATTTCCCAGTATTCGCGGCTCTGCGCGACGTAGGGCTGCGAGTCGAACACCTGCTGGCCCGGGTCGAGCTTCCAGGAGAACGAGACCGGCGCGCGCTCGATCTGCGCGGAAGGCGCAGGCAGGGCGACGAGACGGGTGGGTGCCTGATCCTTGGCGCCGGCCGGACGCAGCGGCTGCGCGGCGACGGCGGAGAAGGAGCACAGCGCGAGAGCGATTGCGATTGAAAGTCTCATGGCGTTGTCCTCACTGGCCCGCATCGGTGCGGAGAATATTGTTCAGGCCGAAACAGGCCCGACGGCTCTGGTTGTGCGACAGCGGTTCGCCGCCGGCCATCCGCGAGGTGTCGTTGAACCACACGTAGCCCGCAGCCGACTGGCTGGAGCAGTTGAGGAAGCCGTCGGAGCAGCTGTTGAGCCAGTTCTGGGTGACTTCCAGACCGACGTTCTGGGTGTAGCCGCCGCACCAGCTGTCGCCATCGAACGGCGACGAATCGACATCGGTGCCGACCACGCTGCGGAAGGTTTTCGGCAGCGCCGGACGGCCGCTGGTGCCGTACAGCCAATTGGCGTTGTAGGTCACCATCCAGCTGGTCTGCTGCTGGCGCACGCCGTCGTTCTGGTAGCCGAGCAGCCAGCCCACCGCCGCTTCGAACACGGTGCCGTTCATCACCGCATCGGCCAGCGGGGTGCCGGTCGAGGAGGGCGCGAGCGCATTGACGCGCACGGTCTTGTTGATGATGTTCGGATAACGGCTGTCGTAGGTCGGGTTCGACAGGATCCAGCGCATGACGTTGCCGCCGTTGGAATGCGTGATCACGATCAGCCGGGTGATGCCCTTGCTGTTGATGAAGGTGGTCAGCTGTCCGGCCAGGCAGCCCGCGGCGCGGCTGTCCCACCAGTACTGACCGAAATCGCAGTTGATGACGACGTAATTCGCCGGGTTCGGCAGGCCGCCGCGCACGGAGTCGACCATGGCCGGCTGCCAGTAGTCGTTGTAGGCGTTGGTTTGGGCACCGGTGCCGTGGACGAACGCCACGCCGGTATTCGCGAACGCACAGGGCGCCGCCAGAGCGAGCAAGAGCCCGCAGAGGTATCTACGCACTTGGTAATCCCCTCGTTTGTTTCAGATTCCGTGAATGGGGGCGCGGCAAGAGGCCACACCCGTCCTTGACCTGCCGGCATCCCCTGAGGCGCGGCATCGCAACCGAGAATACGGGTGCGTATTGAGAGTGTCATGCTGCATTGCGACAAAGCGATGACATCTGCAGAACCGACGGAAGTCGCGACGATTCCCGCAGCGCTCGGCCGTCGTTGGCCGTTGTTGACGGTCAAGGTATCGCGAATTCCGTCGCTCCCACAGCTTCCGGGGTCAGAACTCCAGGTCGAGCGCCGCGCAGAGATAGTCGACGAACGGCCCGAGTTGCTGCAGATCCTTGCCCAGCGTACCCAGCAGACGCGGGCCGGTCATGATCGCGTCGTCGATGCGGCGGATCGCGACATGGTTCTTCCGACGCAGATCGTCGAGATGGACGAAGTCGGCCGGATACCCGCGCGGCGGCCGTACCAGCATCTCGCTGTCGTCCAGATCGAAGCGTTTGCGGAATGGCTTCGCATGCGCGGCGGCGGCCCAGCTGCCGGGATTGTCGACGATGAAGTGGCGTATCCGGCGCAGGGTTTCCGGTTCCGGATGCCACAGCCCTGCGGCGATGAAGCAGTTGCCCGGTTGAAGGTGCAGATAGAACGAAGGCGCCTCCACTTCGCGGCTGCGGGCATGGAACAGCCGCGCGCCCTGCCACAGTTTGTACGGCGCCTTGTCGTTCGAGAACCGGGTGTCGCGATGGATGCGGAACAGCGAGCCGCCGACGGTTTTCGGGTCGGCGCGGTAGTGCTCGCTGACGTCGTGCAGTGCGGGCTGCAGATCGGTGATCAGCGCCAGGAACGGCACGCGGACGTGCTGTTCGTAATCGGCCTTGTGCGCATGGAACCATTCGCGCTCGTTGTGGCGGGCCAGCGCGCGCAGGAATTTGAAACTGCGTTCCGAAAAGTAGGTGCTCATAAGGGCTGGCTCACGTCAGATCTGTCTCCAATGTCTGCGCCCAGGCCTGCAACCGGTCCAGCAACGCCTGCGCATGACCGTCGTCGGCATGGGCGGCGCGCAGCACGGCGATCTCGGCGCGATGGCTTTCGAAAGTGAATTCGGACAGTCCGCGGTCTTCGCACAGACGACTGCGACGATAGTCGCGCCAGCGTTCGGCTTCGGCCATCGATAGGGTTTCCGGCCAGTTGCGGGCGCGATAGCGGAACAGCAGCTCCGGCAGGCGCGGATCCTTGAACGCGAAATCGCGCTGGCCCAGCACGGTCGGCGGCGCGCTGCGCACTTCGGCGAACTTGCGCTTGTCGCCTTCCTGCAGGAAACCGTCGTACAGCGAGCCATCCGCATCCGATGGGGCGAATTCGGCGCGTCCGGCGTAGATGCGGCGGATCTTTTCCGCGAGCGCGGGGCCGGCGGCGCGCAGTTCTTCGACGCGCGACTCGGCCAGCGCCGGATCGATCCGCAGCCGCTCGAAGTCGGCATCGCGCAGATGCGCCCATTCGATCAGCATCGGGCTGCGGTTGAGATGCACTTCCTTAAGCGGGATCCGCGCCTCGCCGGGCGGCAGGTCCGCGGCCGGCGTGTACAGGCGGTCGGCGATCTCGTCGGCTTCCAGCGTCAGCAGCAGCTCCGGCGATTCGTGCAGATCGAACACCACGATGCGGTTGTCGATCTTCGGATGACGGATCAAGGGCGCGACCGCTGCGGCGCAGAGTCGCGACGCGGGAAAACGCTGGGAGACGTGCAGCACGGGCGTCATCGCCACGGTGTCGAGCATGCGCGCGGCGAATTTCTTGTCGCGCAGTTTCAGGGTGTAGTCCCAAAGTTTCGGCTGCGCATGCTTGAGCCTGCGGGCCATGCCGATCAGTGCGCGCACGTCCGACAACGCTTCGTGCGCATCGCCTTCGCGCACGCCGTTGGCCTCGGCCAGATGTTCGAGTTTGAACGAGGGCGCGCCGTCCTCGCGCAGCGGCCAGACGATGCCCTCCGGCCGCAGCGCGTGCGCCAGCCGCATCACGTCGAGCAGATCCCAGCGCGAATTGCCGCCGCGCCACTCGCGTTCGTAGGGATCGTAGAACTGCCGGAACAGACCGTGGCGGACGAACTCATCGTCGAAGCGCAGCGAGTTGTAGCCCAGGCTGCAGGTCTCCGGCGCCGACATCGCTTCAAAGATGCGAGCGAAGGCATCGGCCTCGGTCACGCCTTCGCGCAGCGCGCGCTGCGGTGCGATGCCGGTGATCAGGGTGGCGATGGGCGAGGGCAGCAGGTCGTCGGCAGGTCGCACCAGGAAATCCCAGGGCTCGTCGATCTGCTTGAGATCGGCGTCGGTGCGGATCGCCGCGAACTGCGCGATCCGGCTCCGGCGCGGATCGGTGCCGAAGGTTTCCAGGTCGTAGAACAGGAAGCTGGCGGCCACTCAGTTCTCCACATCCAGCGGCGACAGTCGCGCGTGGACCATGCGGTCCACGGCGGTCCAGTCGAGTCCGTCGAGAGTGTCGCGTCCGGCAGTGGCTTCCACCAGCAGCGCGCGCTGGATGCGGCCGCGTTCGTAGGCGGTGGCGTAGGGCAGGCGATGGAAAGTGACCATCGCGTAACGCGGCACGAAACGGCCGGGATGACGTTCTGCGAGTTTGCGCTCGAGTTCGCGCTGCAGCAGGAAATCGGCGTCGTCGACGCGATCGCTCATTTCCCGGTAATTCTCCAGCGCCATCTGCTGGATCGCTGTGGCGTTCGGCCTGCGTTCGGCTTCGAATGCGGCGAACGCAGTCGCGGTGTCCGGATCGCGCTGCAGATGCGCCGCCAGCGCCACGCAGTCCTCGAAGGCGCAGTTCATGCCCTGGCCGTGGAACGGCACCATCGCGTGCGCGGCGTCGCCCAGCAGCACCGCGCGACCGTCGAGATGCCAGCGATCGAGGTAGAGCGTCGCCAGCATGCCGGTGGGATTGGACTCGAAATCGTGGCGCAGTTTCGGGATCAGCGGCAGCGCGTCGGCGAAATCGCGCGCGAACAGCGCTTCGCCTTCCGCGCCGTCGCGCACCGAGGCGAAGCTGGTCCTGCCTTCGTTCGGCATGAACAGGGTGACGGTGAAGGTGCGCTCGTCGTTCGGCAGCGCGATGCACATGTAATCGCCGCGCGGCCAGATGTGCAGCGCATTGGCTTCGAGCTGGAAATCGCCGTCGAATCCGGGCGGGATTTCCAGTTCCTTGTAGCTGTGCGGCATCACTTCGGTGCGTTCGCCGAGGTCCGAGACCTGCATCATCGCCGCGCGCAGATTCGAGCCGGCGCCGTCGCTGCCGATCAGCGCATGGAACGGATGCGCGATGTCTTCGCCTTCGCCGACGAAATGCGCGATGCGCGCGTCGAAATCGACCCGGTCGAGACGACGATCGAAATGCAGGCGCACGCCCGCCGCCTCCGCGGCGTTCAACAGCACGATGTTGAGATCGCCGCGGCTGATCGACCAGATCACTTCGCTGTCGTCCTTGCCGTAGCGCTGCAACTGCACGCGACCGTCGGCGAAATGCACCATCCGCCCGCGCATCATCACCGCCTGCTTCAGCACGTCGTCGTCGACACAGGCGGTGCGCAGCGCATTCAGGCCGCGCTCGGCCAGCGCGAGATTGATCGAGCGGCCGCCGGCATAGCCATGCAAGCGCGGGTCGCCGCGACGTTCGAACAGGTCCACCTGCCAGCGTTGCCGCGCGAGCAGCGTCGCGAGCAACGGGCCTGCCAGGCCTGCACCGACGAGAGTGAGGCGTTTGTCTGCGACGGCACTCATGCCTGCCACTCCTGCACGGCGCGCACGAAACGCAGGATGTCGCTGTGGTTGTTGTACAGCGGCGCGGGCGAGATACGAATCACATCGGGTTCGCGCCAGTCGCCGAGCACGCCGCGCGCGCTCAGATGTTCGAACAGCGCGCGGCCTCGCTCGCGCCCGCCAGCGACGCGCAGCGACAATTGGCAGCCGCGCTGCCCGGGATCTGCGGGCGTCACGATCTGCAGCTTGTCGGCCAGACGCGCGTGGATCAGCTGTTCGAGATGACCGGTGAGCCGTTCTGATTTCGTGCGCAAGGCGATCATGCCGGCGCGTGCGAACAGGTCCAGCGATGCGCGCAGCGGTGCGAGGCCGAGAATCGGCGGATTGCTCAGCTGCCAGCCGTCGGCGCCGGGCGTGGGCACGAATTCGGGGCCCATCCGGAAGCGACTGGCCTGATCGTGGCCCCACCAGCCGGCGAAACGCGGACGGTCGGTGTTCGCGTGACGTTCGTGTACGAAACAGCCGCCGACCGCGCCCGGGCCCGAGTTCATGTATTTGTAGTGACACCACACCGCGAAATCCGCGCCGCTGTCGTGCAGTTGCAGCGGCAGATTACCGACCGCATGGGCGAGGTCGAAACCGACCATCGCGCCCGCCGCATGGCCGAGACGTGCTATCTCCTTCAGGTCGAACGCCTGCCCGGTGCGGTATTGCACGCCGGGCCAGAGGATCAATGCGAGCCGCGGCCCGTGTTCGGCGATGGCGCGTTCGATCGCCGCCATCGAGAACGTGCCGTCGGTCTGGTCGGGCTCGAGTTCGATCAGATCGGTGTCCGCGGACCATCCGCGGGCCTGCAACTGCGATGCCATCGCGTGCCGGTCGGATGGAAACGCCCCGGCCTCCATCAGGATAGCGCTGCGTTCGGCGGTCGGCCGATAGAAGCTGACCATCATCAGATGCAGGTTCGTGGTGAGCGAATTCATCGCGACCACTTCCAGCGGCTGCGCGCCGACCACGTCGGCCAGTGCGTCGCGAACGAGTGCGTGGTAGGGCATCCACGGCGCGGGTTCGAGGAAATGACCCTCGACGCCGTCGCGCGCCCATTTGTCCATCACTTCGTCGACGCAGGCGCGTGCGCCCTTCGGCTGCAGGCCGAGTGAATTGCCGCAGAAGTACGCCATTTTCGCATCGCCATGGCGTGGGATGTGGAATTCGTCGCGATAGCCGCGCAGCGGATCGTCGGCGTCCTGCTGCTGCGCGTGTTCGTCGCTGATCGTTGCCGCTTTCATTGATGCCTCGATGCTTGCATGCCGAAGAGCAAATCCCCCGTAGCCCCCTTTTTCAAAGGGGGCAAAGCATTGGCAGCCCGAATGACCGGAAGCCTGCTCTGTATGACAGGAATGCTGATCTGCGTCGCGAATGCCTGCTCTGTTCCCCCCTTTGAAAAAGGGGGGCGAGGGGGGATTTGCTGTTGGCGCCATCCCTTCAGTGCATAAGGTGCGCCTTCGGCGCACCGTCGTTGCATCGCGCGCGTCGGGAATGGCGCGCCACAGGCGCACCCTATGAGGATGGTTGTCATCGTTGCATCGATCATGCTTTGGGCAATCGTCATCGGTACGATGTCCGTGATGCGGGTCGTCGGCATCACGCGAACCTCGCCTTCGACAGACCCAGCCATTCCAGCGCGGTGCCGTGATACAGCCGCGCCTCGTCGGCGTCCGGCAGCCCCAGTGCAGCGATCCCCGCACCGGGTTCCTGTTCGCCCAGCGGGAAGGGGTAGTCGGTGCCGAGCATGATCCGGTCCGTGCCGCAGGTGTCGATCAGATACTTCAGCGCGCGCGGATCCGCGACCCACGAATCGAAGTACAGCCGCGACAGGTATTCGCGCGGGTTGCGGAAATTGTCGGTGGCGACCAGGTCGGGACGCATGTTGAAGCCGTGCTCGATGCGGCCGATGGTGTACGGAAAACTGCCGCCGCCGTGGGCGAGACAGATCTTCAGATTCGGTAGGCGCTCCAGCACGCCGCCGAATACCAGACAGCACGCCGCGCGCGATTGCTCGGCGGGCATGCCGACCAGCCAGGGCAGCCAGTATTTCGGCATCGATTCGCTGCCCATCATGTCCCAGGGATGGACCAGGATCGCCGCGCCCAGTTCGCTCGCAGCCTGGAAGAAATCGAACAGCTCCGGCGCTTCGAGGTTCCAGTCGTTGATGTGCGAACCGATCTGCACGCCCTGCAGGCCAAGCTGGTCGACGCAGCGTTCCAGCTCCTGGATCGCCAGTCGCGGCGACTGCAGCGGCACGGTGCCGATGCCGGCGTAATGGCGCGGATACTCGCGTACGGCCTCGGCCATGTGGTCGTTGAGCGCCTGATGCAGGTCGTGGGCGTGATGCGCCTTCGCCCAATAGCTGAACATCACCGGCACGGTGCTCAGCACCTGCACCTGCACACCGAAGGTCGCGAATTCGTCGATGCGGATCTTCGGGTCCCAGGTCTTCGGCCAGATCTCGCGGAAGAACTTGCCGTCCTTGTAGATGCGCGAACGGCCATCGTCGCCGTGATGGATCACCGGAAACCGGATATCGCCGTACTTGGCCGCGAGATCGGGCCAGTTGCGGGGCAGGTAGTGGGCGTGGGTGTCGATCTTGAGCATGGTCATCGGTCTGCGTAATGACGGCAGTGCACGGATGTCAAAGTGCATTTCATACGGTGGCGAAACCGGGCGCCAAAGATGTCGAATCCCCGCCTGCATGGGGGGCGATCAATGGCGGCCGGGCGTTCGATGCGGACGTGATCATGTGGGCTCTTCCTCCAGCAACGCTTCCAAGCCACGCGCTGCATCCCAGATGCGGATCACCTCGACGCCATCCGGCAGATCGAGGTAATAGATCAGGATGCGTTCGAAGTGTCTGACCGGATGGAAGCGCAGCGGTACGGGCAGTTCGGGCAGCACGTGGGCATGTCGCGTTGAGCCGCTGGCGGGATGGGCGGACAGCAGATCGTAGGCCGCTTCGACGGCGTCGATGAAACGCAGCGCCACCTCGGGTGTCGCCGAAGCGCATAAATGATCTGCGATGGCGGCGATATCGGTCGCTGCCTGCGGACGCTGCCGCACAGGTTTGCCCGGCCACGATGCGCTCATGCCTTGGCGATGCGCTGGCGTTGCCTGGCGAAGAAGCCGTCGTCGACCGGTTGTGCGGGGCCGGAGCCCAGACCTTCGGCAATCAGCGCGCGCAGGGCATCTTCGGATTTGCGTCGCTGGCGCTCGCGAATGAGTTCGCGGACATAATCGGACGTGCTGGCGAACCCGCCTTCGCGTACTTCGTCGTCGACGAAGCGTTTCAGCGGTTCGGTCAGCGAGACATTCATGGTGGCGGCCATGGTGGGGCTCCCGGTCAGTGGCAAAGCGAATGGCAAAAACTGCCAAGGGGCAGAATAGCGCCGGGGCCTGGCCTTGTCATCCGCAAGAAATCGGCAATATCGCGTTGCAGGAGGGCCTTCAGGCCCGAATTCTGCTCAGCATCCAGCGCGCGGTCAGGTCAAGGGCCGGGGATTTCCGGGATCAAGATCAAAAGATCGGGGCTGAAGCCCCTCCTACGGATCATGTCTGCGGATCGTATTTCGCCGGAGCCGGATTGAAATGGCCGCAGGCCTTGCAGGTGCGGTGTTCGCGCGAATGGTAGAAGCGATCGAACACGGCGGGGAAGTCGGTCTCGATATCGACGAGCGTGAAGTATTCCTCGTAGATCCGGTGGTTGCAGCGTTCGCAGTACCACTGCAGGCCGTCCAGTTCATGCGGCAGGCGCTTGCGTTCGATCACCAGGCCGATGGAGTCGGGCATGCGCTGGGGCGAGTGCGGCACGCGCGGCGGCAGCAGGAAGGTTTCGCCGGCCCTGATCGGGATGTCGCGCGGCGAACCATCCTCCTGGATCCGCAGGATCATCTCGCCTTCGAGCTGATAAAACCACTCCGGGCCTTCGTCGTAGTGATAGTCGGTGCGCGCGTTCGGGCCGCCGACGATCATCACGATGAACTCGCCGTCGTAGATGCATTTGTTACCGACCGGCGGCTTGAGCAGGTGCCGGTGTTCGTCGATCCAGGCCTGCAGATTGATCGGGTTGGGCAGCATGGGGCGTCTCCGGATCGGTGGGTGCGCGGTCAGGCCGCGAGGCGCTGCGCGAGGCTGGCGTAGAGCGGAATGCCGATCGCGAGATTGAAGGGGAAGGTCAGACCGAGCGCTGCGGTGATGCAGCGGCCCACGTCGGCCTCGGGCAGGCCCGCGCGCACCGCGGCGGGCGCGGCGATGTACGAGGCGCTGGACAGCATGGCGCCGAAGACCGTGGCGCCGCCGACGGAGAGGCCGCAGGCGTGCGCGAGTGCCACGCCGATCAAGCCGTGCACCAGCGGCAGCGTCGTGGCGAAGACGGCGAGCCGGAACCAGCCGCGGCGCAGTTCGGCGAGGCGGTTGGCCGCGGTCATGCCCATGTCCAGCATGAACAACATCAGCACACCCTGGAACAGCGCGAAGTACATGTCGTCGACGCTGGTGATGCCGCCCGGGCCGGCGATGGTGCCGATGGCGAGGCCGCCGAGCAGCAGGATCGCGGTCTTGCCCGTGAACACTTCGCGCAGGGTGTGGTGGCTGCCGGCATCGCCGCCGCGACCGCGGCCGAGGGCCAGCCCGATCAGCAATGCGGGCACTTCCAGCGCCACCAGCAGCGCGACCATCACGCCTTCTGCCGGCGTGCCGGCGCGTTCGGCGAACTGGTTGGCGGCGATGAAGGTCACCGCGGAGACCGAACCGTAGTGCGCGGCCATGGCCGCGGCTTCGCGCCGGATGTCGCCCAGCCACCATCGCGCCAGCGCGTAGGCGCTGAACGCGGTGACCGCGCCGGCGGCGAGCGTCATCGTCAGCAGCAGCGCCAGCGCGGCGGGTTCCTGTCCGCGCAATGCGACGCCGCCTTTCAGGCCGATCGCCAGCAGCAGGAAGATGGAGAGATAGGTCTGGATCTGGTTGGGGATTTCCAGATCGCTGCGCACCGCGCGTGCGAACAGGCCCAGCGCGAAGGCGAGCACGACCGGCGAGGAGAGATTGGCGAACAGCAGTTCCATGTCAGCCGGACATGTCCTGCGGCAATGCGGCGATGCACTTGAGTTCGATCGCGATCGGCGTCGGCAATGCGGTGATGCCCAGCGTGGTCCGGCACGGCGCGCTGGCCGGGTCGGGGAAATGTTCGGCCCAGATCGCGTTGTAGGTCCTGAAATCGCGCGCCATGTCGGTGAGGTACACGGTCACGTCGACCAGATCCTCCCAGCGCGCGCCGCTGGCTTCCAGCACTGCGCGCACGTTGGCGAAGACCGCGTTGGTCTGCAGTGCGATGTCGTAGGCGATCAGCGCGCCGTCGGCGTCGTGGACGTTGCCTGGGATGGCGTTGCTGGCCGCATCGCGCGGACCGATGCCCGAGAGGAACAGCAGGTCGCCGACGCGGCGTGCGTGCGGGTAGCTGCCGACCGCTTTCGGGGCGTTCGCGGCGTGGATGCCGTCGTTGCTCATCATTCGCTGCGGACCTGACCGAGCTTGGCGATGGCGGCGGAATACTGCTGGGCGAGTTCGCGCGGGGAATCCACGTCCAGGCCGAGCTGGCGCACCACGCCGTCGTGCAGGCCGTAGATCCAGCCGTGCAGGCTCAGCGCCTGACCGCGCGCCCAGGCGTCCTGCACCACGGTGCTCTGGCAGGCGTTGACGACCTGTTCGATCACGTTGAGTTCGCACAGGCGGGCATGGCGCATCGATTCGATCTCCACGCTTTCCAGCAACGCCGCATGTTTCTGCGCGACATCGCTGACGTGGCGCAGCCAGTTGTCTGCCAGACCCACGCGCACGCCGGTCAGGCTGGCGTGCACGCCGCCGCAGCCGTAGTGACCGACCACCAGCACGTGTTCCACCTTCAACACATCGACCGCGAACTGGATCGTGCTCAGACAGTTGAGATCGGTATGCACGACCAGATTGGCGACGTTGCGATGGACGAAGACTTCGCCGGGGTCGAGCCCGAGGATCTGGTTCGCCGGCACGCGCGAATCGGAGCAGCCGATCCACAGATATTTCGGCGCCTGCTGGCGCGACAGCCGCTGGAAGAAACCGGGGTCTTCGCGGCAGACGCGGTCCGCCCACTCCTGGTTGTTGCGCAGCAGTTCGTTCAACGATTGCGTCACTTGTGGGCTCCATTCATAACGATATTCCTATGTTCCTGGCTTCGGTGAAAAAACGCATGGCTTCCATGCCGCCTTCGCGGCCCAATCCGGATTGACCCACGCCGCCGAACGGCGTGCGCAGGTCGCGCATCAGCCAGGTATTGATCCAGACCATGCCGACGCGCAGCTGCGCGGCGAAGCGGTGGGCGCGATTGAGATCGCGGGTCCAGATCGATGCGGCCAGGCCGTAGTCGCTCGCGTTCGCGAGCGCCAGCGCGTCGTCGTCGCTGGCGAACGATTGCAGCGTGACCACCGGGCCGAAGATTTCGTCGCGGTTGGTCGCGGCGTCCGGGCCTAGACCTTCGATCACCGTCGGCGCCACGAACCAGCCCGGGCGATCCAGCACATGGCCGCCGCAAAGGATATGGCCGCCTTCATCGCGGGCGCGCTGCAGCGCGCGCACCACCTTGTCGAAGTGCGCCTGCGACACCAGCGGACCCATGCGCGTATCCGGATCCATCGGGTCGCCCACGCGCAGCGCCAGCGCGCGTTCGACCAGCGCCTCGCGGAATTCGGCGTAGATGTTCTGTTCGACGAGGATGCGCGAGCCGCAGAGACAGATCTGGCCGCTGTTCTGGAACGCCGAGCGCAGGATGATGTCGAGATGCGCCCGCCAGTCGCTGTCGGCGAAGACGAGGGTGGGGTTCTTGCCGCCGAGCTCCAGCGACACTTTCTTCAGCTGCGAAGCGGCGAGGGCGGCGATGCGCTTGCCCACCGCGGTGCTGCCGGTGAACGACACCGCTTTGATCGTCGGGTCCAACACCAGCGGTTCGCCGATGTCCGGGCCCAGGCCGTGGACGATATTCAACACCCCGGGCGGGAAACCGATGTCGTTGGCGACCCGGCCGAGCATGGTCGCGGTGGCCGGCGTGATCTCCGATGGCTTGGCGACTACGGTATTGCCGGCGGCCAAAGCCGGCGCGATCTTCCAGGTGAACAGATACAGCGGCAGGTTCCACGGCGAGATCGTAGCGACAACGCCCAGCGACTGGCGCAGGGTGTAGTTCAGCCCGGCCTGGCCGTGATGCGATTCGCTGGCGAACTGGGTCGCGGCGTGGGCGAAAAAGCGCAGGTTCGAGATGGCGCGCGGGATCTCGGCATCGCGGGCGAGGGCGAAGGGTTTGCCGCCGTCCAGCGCCTCGGCGTGGGCGAAATCGTCCAGCCTCGCTTCCACGGCATCGGCGAGGCGTTCGAGCCAGCGCGCGCGTTCGCTCGACGGCAGCGCCGACCACGCGGGAAATGCCGTCTGCGCCGCGGCGATGGCGTCGGCGGCATCGCTGGCGTCGCCGGCCGCCACCTGCGCGTAGACGCGGCCGGAGGCGGGGTCGAAGACGTCGAGCGCGCGGCCGCTGTGCGACGGGCGCTCGTTACCGGCGATCACGTGATGGAAGGTACGCATCCGCCAAGCTTACCGAGATCGGTCGCCGCCTGTCCCTTCGTCGTCCGCGACGCCGTTGGAACTGGGGCGTCTTCTGCGATCCGGCATCGATACGCCTGCGCAGGGTGCGCAGCCTCCGCAGCGCCCGTCGCTGCCCTGTTCCCCCGGAAATGGAAACCCAGAGTCCCTCATGAAGAAATTTCTCGTGCTCTCCCTGCTTGCGCTGTCCGCAGTCGCCCCGATCGCAGCCCGCGCACATGGCGATGCCTGCCCGAAGCCTTTCCAGGCCACCGGTAATATTGCGATGCCGCTCAATTACAGCGGTGTCGTCGCGCAATTCCCGGTGCCGGCGGGCTATCGCCTGCAGGTCGAACAAGTGAGCGCCAGGATGCGCCTGTCGCTCAATACCGACCGCGCGTATTTCCAGCTCGCCACCACCACCGGAGGCGTCTTCGCCTACCACGAGCTTGAGGTGGCGCAAGGCTATTCCACCATCGACTGGAAGACGTTCGGCCCGGTGACGCTGTATGCCGACAAGGGCACCGACGTGCGCGTGTATTTCACCCGCACGGGCACCACTTATCCGGCCACCACCGGGTTCTGGACCGTGAGTGGTTGTCTCTTCGCCGCTTGACGCTCCGGGTTGCGAACGGCTTGATCGGCCCGGCGACCGCCGCGCCGATCTCAGGCCTGACAGCGCCGGCAGAGGTAAAGCCGGCGCGATCCCGTTTCCTGTCGCACGATTCGCTTTCCGCACTGCGGGCACGGCTGGCCTTCGCGATCGAAGACGAGGAAGCGGAACCCTTCCGGCGTATCGGTGAGGTAATCCTCGCGCATGCCCGCCGCGGGTTCGATGCCGCGAGTCGCGTAGCTGCGCCGCGGGATGGCCAGCAGCTCGTGGGCCAATGCCTTGATCTGCGCCGCGGTCAGTTCGGACGGCTTGCGCTCCGGCAGCAGCCCGGCGGCGAACAGCACTTCCGAACGCAGATAGTTGCCCATGCCGGCGAGAAAGCCCTGATCCAGCAGGAGCCCGCCCAGCGCGCGGCCATTGAAGCGCGGGTCGCGCAGGCGCCTGGCGACCGTGGCCGGCGTCAGTGTCGGATCCAGCACGTCCGGGCCGAGTTTCGTCAGGAACGGATGACGATGGATCTCGTCGCTGCGCCACATTTCGATATCGGAGGCCGAATACAACAGGATCGCACTGCGTTCGGTTTCCAGCGCCACGCGCAGCGAGCGGGTGGTGTCGGGGCGTTCGCCGGGCAACGCGATCTTCCACACGCCGTACAGCTGATTGTGGCTGTAGAGCGTCCAGCCGTGATCGAAGCGGGTGAGCAGCGCCTTGCCGTGGGGGACGATCGCGTCGATGCGCCGGCCCTGCAGTTGCGCTTCGTACGGTTTCAACGCGGGAAACGCGAACCACGCTGAACGTAGCGGTTCGCCGACGACGGCGGCGGCCAGCCGGTCGGCGGCGCGGCGGATTTCGGGGCCTTCAGGCATTGCTGCGTCGCTTCGGGTTCGGGAGGATCGCGTTCATCGCAACGACGGCGGAATGGTCTGCAGTTCGTGATACTCGAAGCCCAGATGGCGTTCGGTGACGCGGGCGATCCGCGCCGAGACCGGGACCGCCGGGCCGGTGCCGCTGAAGAACAGCAACTGCGCCACGTTGCCTTCGTGCAGCAGGCAGCCGCCGGGACGGAACACGCCGCAGCCGCCTTCGGACAGATCGAGGACATCGGCGGCCCACGCCAGATCGCCGTGAACGATCATGACCTGGATCGCGAACGGGACGCGGTCGCCGGTGCGCCGATTTTTGAGCAGGGTTTCTTCCATGCGGGACCATCCTGGAGCGTGGGGGATTGCTGAAGCCATGATGCAGACGCTGCGATATCCGCAAGCGTATGGACCCAAGGCTGCCTCAGGCGCGCGTGGCAGGCAAGCCTCGCCGCCGAGTGCGGGCGAAATGCCCGGCACCCGTTGCGCAGCGGCCGTGTGTGGGATGCGGCGCGTTATCGGGTCGATCAGATCGACTGCATCCGCCCGCCATCCACCGCCAGGCTCACGCCGTTGATGTAGCCCGCGGCCGGCGAGCACAGGAACGCGATCGCGGCCGCGACCTCGTGCGGCTGCGCGAACCGACCCGCCGGTACGGTCTGGCGCATGCCGGCGGCCACCGCGTCTTCACCCTGACCGCTGGCCTTGGCGCGGTCGTGCAGGATCTGGGCCAGGCGCCCGGTCTCGGTGTAACCCGGCAGCACGTTGTTGACGGTGATGCCTTCGGCCGCGAGTTCGCGCGAGAGCGTCTTGGCCCAACTCGCGACCGCGCCGCGGATCGTGTTGGACACGCCGAGGTTGGCGATGGGTTCGTACACCGAGGTCGAGATCACATTCACGATCCGTCCCCAGCCGGCGCCCCGCATGCCCGGCAGCACCGTCTGCACCAGCGCCTGATTGGCCAGCAGATGTCTGCGGAAGGTGTCGAGGAACGCCTCCTCGCCGGCGGTCCGCACCGGGCCGCCTGTGGGACCGGCGGTATTGTTGATCAGCACATGTACGGGACGTTCGGCGACGAGGGTTTCCACCGCGGCGCGCAGGCCGGGCGTGTCGGCGACGTCGGCGGTGATGAAGCCATGGTGTTGCGTACCGGCATTCGGCAGGCCATCGACCACCGCGGCGAGCGCATCCGCGCGCCGCGACATCACCGTGACATCGGCGCCGAGCAGGGCGAGTTCGTGCGCGGCCGCGCGGCCGATGCCTTCGGATGCGCCGCAGACGAGCGCGTGTTTGCCGCTGAGATCGAGATCCATGGTCGTCGTATCCGTGGGATTGAGAGTAGTGCGTCCGTATCAGTCGCGCATCAGCGCGGCGATGGCGCGGGCGTCGGGATCGCCGCGGCCAGCCATGTCGTCGCGCACCGCCTGGCGATTGGCCGGCGGGTGATTCTGGCTGAGCTTGAATTTCAGGTCGATGCGTTCGGGGCGGAAGCGGAAGCCGACGATGCCGCGCAGTTGGCTGCGGTGGTCGTCGCGGTCCATCTCGAACCGCCAGTCGCGCTCGACCGTCGCTTCGAAACGCAGGCTGAGCCGGTCGACGAGATCGCCGAGCGCGGCTTCGTCGTCGTAGCGATCGAGCGTGCCGCGCAGATGGGCGACGGCGTAATTCCAGGTCGGCACGCGCGCGGCGGCTTCCTTGTCGGGATACACGCCCGGCGAGACGTACGCATCCGGGCCGTGGACGATCATCAGCACCGCGTCGTCGTGGGTCGCCTGCGGATTCGGTCGCGCCCAGTGGCCTTCGATCAGCACCGCATCGCCGTCGCGGCGATACAGCACCGGCAGATGGCTGACGAAGGGCGCGCCTTCGGCGTCGATGCTGATCAGGGTGACGAACGGGTGTGCGTCGATCAGCGCGTCGAGCCGCGTGAGGTCGGTTTCGTCAAAGGCGCGGGGGAGGTACATGCGGTTACCGGATCGAAATTTGCTGACGAATGCGCCGGGCATCGCGCGAAAAGCAAATCCCCCCGCCGCCTGCTGCGCAGACGTCGACCCCCTTTTTCAAAGGGGGTAAGCCTGGCATTGCTTCGTGGGAGATGGTTCGGGCCTTCGCACGCAATGCCCGGGCGCTCTTCGGCGCGCGAGCCTGTACCTCGAAATCGCGTTTTTTCACCCGCTTTTTCAGAGGGTGCGATGCGTGTGTTTCACATTCTTTTGGCAGAGTGGCTGGTACGCGCGCTTTATCCAGGTTGTTCAGATAAAGCGCTGCCTCTGCTTTACCCCCCTTTGAAAAAATGGGGCAGGGGGGATTTGCGTTTCCGCCACCCGCCATCGACCACTCAGGCCCGCGCGCCCAGCGTCTGCACCATGCGGCCGTGCAGCGCGGCATCGTCGTCGCCCTGCGGCGGCAGGACTTCGCTGAGCGAGAAGCCGCGATCGAGCGCGTCTTCTTCATCCAGCCCCTCGAACGCGACGAACTCGGCGTCCATCAGCGCCGCGCGGGCGGTGTCCTCGCTGTCGTAGGCGAGCAGGTTGCCGTCGCTGTCGAACACATCGGCGGTGCCGGCCTCGCGGACGCGCAACTGCGCCCACACCAGCGTGCGTCCGAGGCTCGCAAGCCACCATTCCACGCGTATGCCCTGTTGATTCGTGATGTCGTGTTCGCTCATGTCCCCGCCACCGACCACAGCCAGAGGATGCCGGCCGTAAACAGGCCGATCAGGATCGTCGCCAGCGACAGCCTGGCCGGCGTTGCGAGTCCATCGAGATTGCGGTCGTTCGCGGCGCGATAGCCGCCATCGAGCAGCCACCACAGCGTGGCGGGATGGATGAACACAGGCGCGGGCAGCGCTGCGCGCATCTCCGGCTGACGATCGCGCAGATGCACCAGCGCCAGCGGCCAGAAGATCATGAAGGCGGTGGCGCCGGCGATGGCCAGCGCCACGCAAACCAGGGCGAAGAACAGGATCATGGCGGTGGTTTATCTCGACTGTGGGAGCGGCGGAAGCCGCGATGGACTGTGGAAAGCGTTGGAGTCTTCAATCGCGGCTACCGCCGCTCCCACAAGGGCGGAACATCAGAACTCCGCATGCCCCGGCGCGCGCGGGAACGGAATCGCGTCGCGGATATTGCTCAGGCCGCAGATGTACACCACCAGCCGCTCGAAGCCCAGGCCGAAGCCGGCGTGCGGCACGGTGCCGTAGCGGCGGAAGTCGCGGTACCAGCCGTAGTGCGCCGGATCGAGGCCGAACTGGGCGATGCGCGCGTCCAGCACGTCGAGGCGTTCCTCGCGCTGGCTGCCGCCGATGATCTCGCCGATGCCCGGCGCCAGCACGTCCATCGCGGCGACCGTTTTACCGTCGTCGTTCAGGCGCATATAGAAGGACTTGATGTGCTCGGGATAGTTCATCACCACCACCGGGCGGCCGACGTGGGTCTCGGTGAGCCAGCGCTCGTGCTCGGTCTGCAGGTCCAGACCCCATTCGACCGGGAACTCGAACTTCTGCTTTGCGTTCTGCAGCAGCTTCACCGCTTCGGTGTACTCGATCCGCTCGAACGGCGCGTTCACGAACGCCTCCATCCGGGTGATCGCGTCCTTCTGCACGCGCTCGGCGATGAAGGCCATGTCGTCGGCGCGCTCGCTCAGCACCGCACGGAACAGGTACTTGAGGAAGTGTTCGGCCAAAGTGGCGTCGTCGTTCAGATCGGCGAAGGCGATCTCCGGCTCGATCATCCAGAACTCGGCCAGATGCCGGCTGGTGTTGCTGTTCTCGGCGCGGAAGGTCGGGCCGAAGGTGTAGACCTTGCTCAGCGCGAGGCAGTAGCCCTCGACGTTGAGCTGGCCGGACACCGTCAGAAACGCCTCCTTGCCGAAGAAATCCTTGCTGAAGTCGACGTTGCCGTCGGCGGTCTTCGGCAGGTTCATCATGTCCAGCGTGGAAATGCGGAACATCTGCCCGGCGCCTTCGGCGTCCGAGGTCGAGATGATCGGCGTGTTGACCCAGTAGAAACCGTTCTCGTGATAGAAGCGGTGCACCGCCTGCGCCAGACAGTGGCGGATGCGGGTGACCGCGCCGAACAGGTTGGTGCGCGGGCGCAGATGCGCGACTTCGCGCAGGAACTCCAGGGTGTGCGGCTTGGGCTGGATCGGGTAGGTTTCCGGGTCTTCGACCCAGCCCACCACTTCAATCCCGGTCGCCTGGATCTCGAAGCTCTGGCCTTTGCCCTGCGAAGCGACGAGGGTGCCGGTGGCGACGACCGCGCAGCCCGCGGACAGGCGCTTCACCTCGGTTTCGTAATTCGCCAGCGCATCGGTGGCGACGAGCTGGATGGGCGCGAAGCACGAGCCGTCGCTGACCTGGACGAAGCTCAGCGTGGTGGAATCGCGGCGGGTGCGGACCCAGCCCTTCACGGTGACTTCGGTGCCGATGCCGGCCGTCCCGGCCAGAGCTTCTTTTACGCTGCTGAACGCCATTGCCTTGAATTCCCGCGCCGTCGCGCCGATATGAGGTGAGCCACCAAGTTTAACTGAGATAGAATCGAGCACATGGCCATTTCCCTCGCTCCAGCCGCCCTGCAACGCATCCAGGGCTATCTCATCGACGCTCCGGCTGCATTGGGCCTGCGTTTCGGCGTCAAACGTACCGGCTGCTCCGGCTGGAGTTATGTGGTCGACCTGGCCCGCGAGGCCAAGCCCGGCGATGTGGTCAACGAGCAGGACGGCATCCGCGTCTACATCGACGCCGACAGCCTGCCGCTGGTGGACGGCACCGAGATCGACTTCCTCAAGCAGGGCCTGAACGAACAGTTCGTGTTCCGCAATCCCAACGTCAAGGCCGAATGCGGCTGCGGCGAGAGCTTCACCACCGACGCCGATCGGGCCGCCTGATCGGCGATGCCGGCTTCCAGCCGGATCGACTTCCGGAACCTCAGTCCGCCACTTCCACCCGGTCGCGGCCATTGCGTTTTGCCTCGTACAGCGCCTGATCGGCGCGGTGCATCAGCGACGCCAGCGGTTCTTCTTGATCCCAAGCCGCCAACCCGATGCTGATGGTGACCGGCAGCGATTCCGAGGCGTAACCGACCGCTTCGCGCAGATACTCGCACTGCAGCTTCGCCTGCGCGGTCGCGACGTCCGGCAATAACCAGACGAATTCCTCGCCGCCGTAGCGGGCGATGGTGCCGTGTCCGCCGCTGGCCGCGCGCAGTTGGCCGGCGACTTCGGCCAGCACCCGATCGCCGACCAGATGCCCATGCACATCGTTGACCACCTTGAAGTGGTCGATATCGATGATCGCCACGCAGCAGGGCCGACCCGCATGGAGCTGGGCATCCAGCGCCGCCGAAAATGCGCGGCGGTTGGCCAACCCGGTCAGGGGATCGGTGCGGGTCTGTTCGACAAGATCGGCATTATCGGCTTCCAGCATTTCCTGATAACGATGCAACTGGTCTTCGTACCAGGTGCGGTCCTGCAGTTGCAGATTGAGGGCACGACTGTTCTGGCGCATTTCGAGCAGGCGCGAAACCTGTCGGGAAAGGGCGTTCAGGGCTTCGATCTGATGCCTTTCGAGCTTGCGCGGTTTGCGGTCCATGACGCACAGCGTGCCCATCGGCAGCCCTTCCATGCCCATCAGCGGCGCACCCGCGTAGAAGCGGATTCCGGGATCGGACACCACCAGCGGGTTATCGCGGAACCGCGGGTCTTCCATCGCGTCGGCGACCACCATCACTTCGTCCGGACTGAGGATGGCGTGCGCGCAGAACGCGTTGTCGCGCGATGTTTCCGGTGCGTCCAGCCCCAGCCGGGCCTTGAACCACTGGCGGTCGGCATCGATCAGGCTGACCGAGCCCATCGGCATGCCGCATACCGCCGACGCGATCATCACCAGATCGTCGAACGCGGCCTCCTGCGGGGTATCCAGGATTTCATAGCGCCGCAGGGCGGTGAGGCGCTCGGCCTCGTTGTGAGGCTTGATGGGTCGGATCATCGTTTCCTGCACAGATGGGACGCATGACCGGCGGCACGGGGTGCCGGGCACGCCGCCGACTATACTCCGGCGACTTTCCGGGGAACCGTGCATATGTCCAAGTCTCTCGCTGTCCTCGTTCTTGCGGTGGCGGCTGCGTTCAGCGGCGGCGTTCAGGCCCAGCAGGGCGACGAAGGCAAACGTCTGCATGCGTTTTTCGCCGAGGAATGGGAGCGCGGCCTGCGCGAGAATCCGGAATCGGCCTCGTTCGAGGGCGATAAACGCTTCAACGACCGCTGGTCCGACAACAGCCTGGAAGCCATCGCCGCCAGCGAAGCCGCCGATCGCGAGGCGCTGGCCCGGTTGAAGCGCTTCGACCGCAGCAAGCTCGGTCCGGCCGATCAGCTGAACTACGACACCTTCCTGTGGCTGCAGGAAAAGTCCGTGCAGCGGCAGGCATTCCGCGAATATCTGCAGCCGATGGGCCACCAGGGCGGGGTGCAGACCGCCGACGGCCTGGTCGAAGGTCTGGCGTTCAACGAAACCCGCGATTACCGCGACTGGCTGGCGCGGATGCGCGCCCTGCCCAAGGCCATCGACCAGACCATCGCGCTGATGCGCGAAGGCGTGAAGGCCGGCAACGTACCGCCGCGGGTGCTGATGCAGCGGGTGCCGGCGCAGATCGCCGCGCAGATCGTCGACGACCCGGCCGCCAGCCCGTTCTATCGCCCGTTCGCGAAATTCGCGCCCGGCGTGCCCGAATCCGAACGCGCGGCGCTGCAGGCCGAGGCCCGCAAGGTCGTCGCCGAACAGATCGTGCCGGCCTATCGCAAGCTGCAGATTTATTTCAACGACGATTACCTGCCGAAGACCCGCGCCGGGATCGCGGTGGCCGATCTGCCCAACGGCAAGGCCTATTACGATTTCCTCGCCGGTTACTACACCACCACCGGGCTGAGCGCCGACGCCATCCACGACATCGGCGTGAAGGAAGTGGCGCGGATCCGCACCGAGATGGAGAAGATCAAGGCCGAGGTCGGTTTCCAGGGCACGCTGCCCGAATTCTTCACCTTCATGCGCACCGATCCGCGCTTCTTCGAGAAAACGCCCGAGGCGCTGCTCGCCCGCTACCGCGCCATTTCCAAGCAGATCGATCCGGAGCTGGTGAAAGTGTTCCGGATCATCCCGCGCCAGCCCTACGGCGTGCGCCCGATCCCCGACAACATCGCGCCCGATACCACCACCGCGTATTACCAGCAGGGCGCCAGCGACGGCAGCCGCGCGGGTTTCTACTACGTCAATCTCTACAGGCCGGACATGCGGCCGATCTGGGAAATGATGCCGCTGTCGCTGCACGAAGCGGTGCCGGGCCACCACTTCCAGTTCGCCCGCGGCCTGGAACTGCCGGATGCGCCGATGTTCCGCCGTACCGCGTATTTCGTGGCCTACGGCGAAGGCTGGGGCCTGTACGCCGAGCAGCTCGGTTACGACATGGGCCTGTACGACGATCCCTACGACCGCATGGGTCAGCTGGCCTACGAAATGTGGCGCGCGGTGCGTCTTGTGGTGGACACCGGCATGCACGCCAAAGGCTGGAACCGCGACCGCGCCATCGCCTATTTCAAGGACAACGCGCCGAAGACCGACCAGGACATCGTCAACGAGATCGACCGCTACATCGGCACGCCGGGCCAAGCGCTGGCCTACAAGATCGGCCAGCTGAAGATTTCCGAGCTGCGCGCCCGCGCGAAGCAGGCGCTGGGCGACAAATTCGACCTCCGCGATTTCAACGATGCGGTGCTGGAAACCGGATCGGTGCCGCTGGAAACCCTGGAGCGGCATATCGACGCGTGGATCGCCGCACGTCGTTGAAGAGGAGAGGCCTGTGGGAGCGGCGGAAGCCGCGATGGCGTGCTGCGAGTTTTTCCGTTAGCCATCGCGGCTTCCGCCGCTCCCACAAGGCCGGTTTCAACGCACCGGCTTCAACACCAGGTCATGGAAGTCGAAGCTGAAATCGGTGTTCGGTGAGATCGCCTGCATCCCCGCTTCGCGCACCTTGCCGTCGGCGTCCAGCGCGAAATTCACGAACGCGTCGGCGTTGAGCCAGCGCTCGTCCCAGCGAACGATGAACGTGTCGTGCTGCCAGTGGCTCAGGGTTCCGACCAGTGACGGCGTGCGCGAAAACTTCAGCCGCAGCTTGCCATTTTCCTGACTGATCGATACGTCTCCGTACCACGGATCGCGATACGTCCCGGCATAACCCGTCAGCGCGAGTGAGGGCTTCGAATCCCTGGCTCGCGCCGCTTCGTGCTTGGCCCAACTGTCGTCGGCGCTCTTCCGCGATTTCGCCAGCGCCGCGCCATAGGCGGCGTTCCAATCGGTCTTCGGCGCGTCGAGGTAGGCATCCAGCGCGCGCAGGGTGATGGCGTTGAATGCGCCGCCGAGTTCGGCATTGGTCAGCACCACCACGCCGAGCTTGTGCTCCGGCACCAGCGTCAGCCGCGACACCATGCCCGGCCAGCCGCCGGTGTGCCAGACCAGCTTGCGGCCGTGATAGTCGGACAGCATCCAGCCTTGGCCGTAAGCGACGAAATTGGGTTTGGCCGACAGCAGTTCCGGCACCGACGGCTGCGCGACCGGCAGCGGAGTGATCGCCGACCACATCTGCTGCTGGGTCTTTTCCGAAAACATCCGCTGCTCGGCGCCGCCGGCATCGCGATAGACGCCGCCGGCCAGTTGCAGGCGCATCCACTTGGCCATGTCGTGGGCGCTGGCGTAGAGGCCGCCGGCGCCGGAGACGTTGTGCCAGGTCAGCCGCGGCGCGGGTTGCAGATCCTTGAAGTCGGCCAGCGCGTAGCCGGTGGCGACATTACGGTCGCCGGGTTTCAACGCGTCGCTGTTGTAGCGGGTTTCGTCCATGCCCAGCGGCGCGAAGATCCGCGTGCGCAGGAACGCCTCGAACGACTGCCCGCTGACTTCCTCCACCACCAGCTGCGCCACGCCGTACAGAATATTGTCGTAGGCGTAGCGGTCGCGGAACGAGCCGCTCAGCGGCACGTGCCGCAGGCGCCGGGCGACTTCTTCGCCGGTGTAGGTCGTCGTCGGCCAATACAGCAGGTCGCCCGCGCCCAGGCCCAGGCCGCTGCGGTGCGCCAGCAGGTCGCGGACGCGCATTTCCCGGGTGACGTACGGGTCGGACATCTGGAACCAGGGCAGGTGGTCGATCACCCGGTCGTCCAGCTTCAACTTGCCCTCTTCGGCCAGCAGGTTCAGCGCGGTCGCGGTGAATGCCTTGGTATTGGAGGCGATGGCGAACAGGGTGTGGGCATCGACCGGCGCCTTGCCGGGCGCGCCATCGACCAGCTCGCGGTCGCCATAGCCGCGCTCGAACACGATCTCGCCGTCCTTGACCACCGCCACCGCGATGCCCGGCACCTCGAAGGTTCTGCGCACGCTTTCGACGTAGGCATCGAAGTCCGCGAACTGGGCGGGCAGGGCGGGTGCGGTCTGTGCCGTGGCGGCGTTTGTTTCGGGCGCTGCCGAGACGGCGATGCCGGCCACGGAGGCCAGCGCCAGTCCCACGCAACGGGCCAGCCAGCGGCGACGCGGGGAGGGGCGGAGCGGGGTGCGGATCAATCCGGGCATGGTGCGGGTCCGTCTGGGTTCTAGGGGAAAGATCGAAAGGGCGTCACTATCCCGCATCCGCCCCCACCGCGGCACCTGCCGGAGGTCGTCCACGGCCCGGTTTGCCTCCAAGTGCTTGAACTGCCATACTTTCCGGCTCTTCTGCCTCGGCAGGGGACCTTGCCCTACCGTCGCTTCACGGCGCCGAGGGGGCTTTCGCCAGACAATTCCGTCTGCGATATCCACAAGGACACACCGCAATGCGTCATTACGAAATCGTCTTCATGGTCCACCCGGACCAGAGCGAGCAGGTGCCGGCGATGGTCGAGCGCTACAAGTCGCTCGTCGAATCCGGCAACGGCACGATCCACCGTTTCGAGGATTGGGGCCGCCGTCAGCTCGCGTATCCCATCCAGAACCTGGTCAAGGCCCACTACGTGCTGATGAACATCGAGACCGATCTCGCTGTTCTCAACGAACTGGTCGAAACCTTCCGCTTCAACGACGCCGTCCTGCGTCACCTCGTGATCAAGCGCGATGGCCCGGACACCGAGCAGTCCCTGATCATGAAGAACAAGGACGACAAGGACAAGGCGGAGAAGGGCGATCGCCGTCGTCGCGACGATGACGGCGCCGTCGGCATCGCCGACAGCGACGATGCCCCCGAAACCGTTGAAGCCGAAGCCTGAGGAGGCCCGCCATGTCCAAATTCTTCCGCCGCCGCAAGTTCTGCAAGTTCACCGCCGAAGGCGTGATCGAGATCGACTACAAGGATCTCAACACCCTGCGCCAGAACCTCACCGAGAACGGCAAGATCGTCCCGAGCCGCATCACCGGCACCAAGTCGAAGTACCAGCGCCAGCTCGCGACCGCCGTCAAGCGCGCCCGCTTTCTGGCCCTGATTCCGTACACCGACAACCACAACGTCTGATCGCTTCGCCAGCTCGCCCGGGCGTTGTCGCCGGCCAGCCGCGCAAATCCTCATTGGCTTGAGCCAACTCCGGTTTGCGCGCCCGTCCGCTCCTAGCCCGGCCATCGCTGGCTGTGCGATCGGTCCGTCTGCAGCGTTTTTACCGTCCATTCGGACAGCCACAGTTGCGGTGCGACAGCGCCGCTAACGAATACGGAGTTACTCCATGCAACTGATTCTTCTGCAGAAAGTCGTCAACCTCGGCAACCTCGGCGACAAGGTCGACGTGAAGCCGGGCTACGGCCGCAACTACCTCGTGCCGCAGGGCAAGGCCGTGCCGGCCACCGCTGCCAACCTTGCCACGTTCGAAGCCAAGCGCGCCGAATACGAAGCCAAGGCCCAGGCGCTGACCGACGGCGCCGAATCGCGTCGCAGCCAGCTCGAGGGCGTCAGCGTCACGATCAAGGCCAATGCCTCGACCGAAGGCAAGCTGTATGGCTCGGTCAGCGCGCGCGACATCGCCGAAGCCCTGACCGCTGCCGGCCACAAGGTCAACAAGTCCGAAGTGATCATGGGCGAAGGCGCCCTGCGTCACATCGGCGAATTCGACGTGCTGGTCCACCTGCACGCCGAAGTCGAAGTGACCGTGAAGGTCGTCATCGAGCCGGAAGCCCCGTAAGCGCGTCTTCCATGCTTCGAACGGACGGGCGCCGAAAGGCGCCCGTTTTTGTTTGGCGCCGATCCGTCATGTCGCAATGGGTGAGATGCCGGAGGTGTAGAAGAAAACGTACTTATCCACAGCTTGTCCCGTCGCGAGCCCACAGGCCGGGCGCATACGATGGCCCCCGGGATCCGAACGCTCGCGGCCCGCTTCCCCGGCCCGCTTTCCCGACGCCACCTACCCGACGCCACGTCCCCGGAGCACCGCATCCCGATGGCTTTCCGCCCCAATGCCTACGGCGACAAGCCGCGCCGCGACACCTTCAGCGACAGCCGCGTCGAACAACTGCGCATCCCGCCGCAGTCGATCGAGGCCGAGCAGGCCGTGATCGGCGGCCTGATGCTGGCGCCCGACGCCTTCGACCGCATCGCCGACCGCCTCAACGAGGAAGACTTCTACCGTCGCGACCACCAACTGATCTACCGCGCGATCCGCGAGCTGGCCGAGAAGAGCCGGCCCTACGACGCCGTCACCTTGGGCGAATGGTTCGAGTCGCAGGGCCTGGTGGAACTTGTCGCCGGCGGCGCCTATCTGGTCGAGCTGGCCAGCACCACGCCCTCGGCCGCCAACATCACCGCCTACGCCGAGATCGTCCGCGACAAGGCCATCCTGCGGCAGCTGATCGAAGCGGGCACCGGCATCGTCAACGACGCCTTCGTGCCGGAGGGCCGCGACAGCGACGAGATCCTCGCCAAGGCCGAAAAGGACGTGTTCGCGATCTCCGAAGCGCGCTCGCAGGGCCGCACCGATTTCGTCGCCATCAACAAGGCGATGGCCGAAGCCTTCGACGTGCTGCAGACCCGCTACCAGAACGGCAGCGGCATCACCGGCCTGCCGACCGGCTACACCGAATTCGACGAGATGACCGCCGGCCTGCAGCCGACCGATCTGGTGATCCTGGCCGCGCGCCCGGCGATGGGCAAGACCACGTTCGCGCTGAACATCGCCGAGCACGCCGCGATCAAGACCAAGAAACCGGTCGCGGTGTTCTCGATGGAAATGTCGGCCTCGCAGCTGGCGCTGCGCCTGATCTCGGCCAACGGCCGCGTCAACGCCACCCGCCTGCGCACCGGCCAGCTCGAGGACGAGGACTGGAGCCGGGTCAGCGGCGCGATCCGGATGATCAAGGAAACCAAGATCTTCATCGACGACACGCCCGGCCTCTCGCCCGAGGGCCTGCGCGCGAAGTCGCGCCGCCTCAAGCGCGAACACGGCCTGGGCCTGATCGTCATCGACTACCTGCAGCTGATGGCGGTGCCGGGCAACAGCGAGAACCGCGCGACCGAGATCTCCGAGATCTCGCGCTCGCTCAAGGGCTTGGCGAAGGAGCTCAACGTCCCGGTGATCGCGCTGTCGCAGCTCAACCGCTCGCTGGAAACGCGCGCCGACAAGCGCCCGGTGATGGCCGACCTTCGCGAATCCGGCGCCATCGAGCAGGACGCCGACATGATCGTCTTCATCTACCGCGACGATTACTACAACAAGGAAAACTCGCCGGACAAGGGCCTGGCCGAAATCATCATCGGCAAGCAGCGTAACGGCCCGACGGGCTCGTTCAAACTGAAGTTCTTCGGCGAATACACGCGATTCGACAATCTTTCGTTCGATGCGACGGGAAGTTTCGAGTAATGATTGATGGCGGGTATCGGCGATGGTCGATCGTCTTGTCCATGGCGATATTGATGTCGCCGGCCTGCGCTTCGATCGCCCTGGCGCAGCAGTCGAAAGTCAAACGATCCAGCCCGATCAGCGCTCACGATGTGCCTGCGGATGATGCGCGACTGGGTCTGCACTATTCGCAGACGCTCATGACGAAGATCCGCGCGAATTGGATTCAGGCGGGAATCGCAGGGGCGGACGCGGTCTGTCCCGTGAAAGTGCGACAGATCCCCGGCGGCGAAGTGGTCAGCGTCGACGTCATGCCCGAGTGTCCGTACGATGATGCGGGCAAACGCTACGTCGAGAGGGCGATTCTCAAGTCCCAGCCATTGCCGTACAGCGGATTCGAGCGTGTGTTCTCGCGAACGCTGGATATTGCGTTTCCGCGTCAACGATCCGGGTTCATGAGTGGGCGCCGATCTGATTAGTCCGGCGTTTCCGACATGCTTTGCCGTTCGCGTAGCATGCGGCGTAGTGCGCTAAAGGTAGTGACCTGCGCACAAGTGTGGGAAGGGTTCCGGGCTTTACTTGGATCATTTCAAGAGCATCGCGGCTTCCGCCGCTCCTACAAAGGGCGAAGAGCGTCGCGACTTGCGTCGCTCCTACACAGGGCGAAAAGCCAAGAGCGTCGCGACTTGCGTCGCTCCCACACAGGGCGAAAAGCGGAAAGCGTCGCGGCTTCCGCCGCTCCCACAGGTATCCGGTAGATATTTGACCATTCGGCGAGAGCTGGCGCAGACTTCGTACGCAGCATGCAACGGGGCAGGGTGTTCGCCCGAAGGAATGGAATCTCACGGAATATCCGACCGCAACGCAACGGCAGATCGACGCCAAGGAGAGAGCAATGGACGTGTTCGACAACATCGGCCGCAACTACGACTTCTACCCGAACACTTCGATCGCGCTGTGCGCGATCGCCTACGACAGCATGTCGGCCATCCACGGCGAAGTGTCTTCGCAGACCGGTCTGCGGGTCGTGTGGGGACCGGCGGAGCTGAAGAGCTGGGACGACATTTCCTACAGTCGCGCCTACATCGCCGGCGATATCGGGACCGGCGAGTATTTCGTGGTGATCCGCGGCACCAATTTCGACAGCATCGTCAGTTGGCGCAAGCAGGATTTCGACCTCGCCAAGACCCAGCCCTTCGGCGCGTTGCCGGGCAATCCGCCGGGCGTGCCGGCGGATGCGCTGATCGCGCAGGGATCGTTCAACGGCATGACCGATCTGCTGAAGTTGCACGACCCGCGCACGGGCGCGTCCATGCTGCAATTCCTGCAGGCGCTGCAGCCGCGGTATCTCTACGTCACCGGCCACAGCCTCGGCGGCACGCTCACGCCGACGCTGTTCGCCTATCTCAACGCGATGCTGTACGGCGCCGGGCCGGTCACGAACATGGCGCTGTGGTCGTTCGCGGGGCTGACCGCGGGCGGCACCGGATTCAACGCCTACTTCAATTCGATTCTGCCGAACGATCAGGGCTTTTTGTGGCGGATCCAGAACAGTCTCGACGTCGCGCCGCTGTGCTGGTGGTCGTATCCCGGCATCCAGCAGATCTATGTGCCCTACGACCTCCACTGGGACTGCATCGACAAGGATGCGGTGGAGGATCTGTTCGCCGATGCGGCGAAGGCGCGCATCGGCTATGCGCATCCACAGCCGGGTCTGGTGCTGCCGGGCGCGTTCGACGACAGCATTCTCGACGGCGATATCTGGGCGCTGCAGGCGCTGCACCAGCATCATCCTGCGACCTATCAGGCGCTGGTGAAGACGCGATACCCGAACGTCGGACGCTGATCCGCACATGGCTTCCGCAACGCAAAACCAGCGTTGCGGTAGCCGTTCAGTCTCAGTCCGTGAGAGACCCTAAATGTATGATTTCCCTCTGGATTCGAGGTGTCTCGGCATGCGTCGACCACCCGTTCCGGACTCGGGGAACATCACTCATCAGGAGATCACATGGAGATTCGATACGCTCCGCGCACGATGCTGGGCATCGTCGCGCTGACAGCTTCGCTCACCGCGGCCTCGCTTGCCGCGGCATTGCCCGCATCGGCGGCAGGGACGCTCATTCCGGCACCGCAGCGCGTGGACATGGTCCATGACGACAGCCGCGGCCTCATCTACATCACTCAGGGCGGTGAAGTCCTGCGCTACGACATCGCCAGCGGCGGCTTCCTGTCGCCGATCGTATTGGGCGGCCAGCTCAAGGGTCTGGATCTCTCGGCCGACAACGGTACGCTCGCCGTGGCCGACGACCTGTCCGGCAGCACCAGCGGCTGGGTGCATCTGGTTTCGCTCAACGACCTCAGCGCCCGCACCATGCCCTTCGCCAAGAACGGCAATTACGAAAGCGGCACGTTCTCGGTGCGTTTCGCGTCGGACGGCAAGCTGTATGCGACCACGGAGTTCTGGGGTTCGGGCTGGACGCCGCTACGCAAACTGGACCCCGCCTCCGGCGTGTGGACGCAACTGGCATCGGTGCGGCAGGCGACGATGCTGTCGACCAGCGGCGACGGGGATACCGTGGCCTTCGCCGAGTCCAATATCTCCGACGGTTCCTGGGGGCTGATCGATATCCCGACCGGGCAGGTCGTGCGCCGCGACGGCTACATCAACGGCACGTCCTGGTTCAACTTCGAGATCGCAACCGATCGTCTGGGCAGCCAGTTCGCGATGCCCACCTACGGCGGCACCTTCGTCTACAACGATGTCTACCAGAAGGTGGCGACGCTGGGCCAGTACGCCGGTCCGCAGCCGATCGGCGTGGCCTATCACCCGGTGGAGCGCAGCGCGTATTTTCCGTGGTCCGGCAGCGGGCAGGTGCGGGTGTACGACATGAACACCTTCACCCAGACCGCCAGCCACGATTTCGAGGATGCCTTCGGATGGGTCGGCAACAACGCCTACGAGCAGGGCCGCACCAGGCTGTCGAAGGACGGTTCGCTGCTGATGGTGTCGGTGACCGGCGGCGTACGTTTCCTGCAGACCTACGCATCCTTGAATGCGGCGCCGGTGTCGGCCACTGCATTGGCCGGTACGCCGACGTCGATCGCGCTGCCGGGTTCGATCGGCAACGGCGGCAGTCTGTCGTACTCGATCGTGCGTGCGCCTGCCCACGGCAGCCTGACGCTGGCGGGCGCGACCGCGAGCTACACGGCGCAGGCGGGCTATTCCGGCAGCGACAGTTTCCGCTACCGCGTGCAGTACGGCAGCGCGGTGCGCGAAGCCGAAGTCGATATCGGCGTAACCGCGCCGAACGCGCCGCCGGTGGCGCTGGACGACAGCATCGTCACGCGGCAGGCGTCGGTCCTGATTCCGGTGCTGGCCAACGACAGCGATCCGGACGGCGACAAACTGACGATCACCGGCTTGACCCAACCAGCCACGGGCAGCGTTTCGGTCGAAGGCGATCAGATTCGTTTCTCTGCACTTTGGAGGGGCTGGAAGGGGACGGTCAAGTTCGGCTACACGATCAGCGACGGAAATGGCGGAAGTGCCACTGCCGTAGTCAGAGTGACCCGGTTCTGATCAGAATGGGCTGATCGGGACGGGCTGATCGGTTCCGTATCGATCGGCATATCGCAAATCACCACCGTCGACGATGTCGGCGGTGGTGTGCGGCCGGCCTTCGCGGATGGAGCGGAGGGAGCACCATCCGGCGCCGCGCCCGCTAAAATGGCGCATGCCCAGATTCGATTCCATTTCCGACGCCGCCGATTTCGACCCCTCCAGCCGGCGGCACGCGGAAGCGAGCGACCGACCGACCCGGCTCCGCGTCGATCTGGATGCATTGACCCACAACCTGCGCGCGCTGCGTCGACACTGCGGCGTGCCGGTGATGGGCATCGTCAAGGCCAACGCCTACGGCCACGGTCTGGTGCCGGTGGCGCTGCACCTGCAGTCGCAGGGCGTCGAGCACCTCGGCGTGGCGTTCGTGGAGGAAGGCATCGCACTGCGGCAGGCCGGCGTGCACGTCCCGATCCTGGTGATGGGCGGCATCTTCGGGCCGCAGGTCGCCCGCTTCATCGTCCACGATCTGGAAATCACGGTCTCGTCGCTGGACAAGCTGCGTCAGGTCGAGGCCGCAGCCGAGGCGCTCGGACGCAAGGCTACCGTCCATCTCAAGATCGATACCGGCATGGAGCGCATCGGCGTGCACAGCTACAGCGCCGGGCCGTTCGTGGAAGCCGCGGCGGCGTCGAAGTGGTGCGTGGTGAAGGGCGTCTATTCGCATCTGGCCTGCGCGGACGATCCGGCATCGCCGATGACCGCACTGCAGCTCGAACGTTTCCTGGACGTCTGCGCGCATTTCGAGCGCATCGGCGCGCCGATGCCGCTGCGCCATCTCGCGAACTCCGGCGGCGTGCTGCATTTCCCGGACACCCACCTGGACATGGTGCGTCCCGGCATCGCGCTGTACGGCGTGCTGCCCGATCCCGCATCGCAGCCGACGGTGGCGCTGAAGCCCGCGCTGTCGCTGGTCTCGCAGGTCGTCTACTTCAAAGTGGTCAAGGCCGGGCACCCGGTCAGTTACGGCGCGACCTGGGCGCCGGCGCAAGACACGCGCGTTGTGACCGTTCCCATCGGCTACGGAGACGGCTATCCGCGCGCGTTGTCGTCGCGCGGCGAGGTGCTGATCCGCGGACAGCGTTATCCCATCGTCGGACGCATCTGCATGGACCAGTTCATGGTCGATATCGGCGCCGGCGGCACCGCCTACAACGAGGATGAGGTGGTGCTGATCGGCCGGCAGGGCGACGGCGCGGCCGCCGTCGACATCAGCTGCGAAGCGGTGGCGCAGGCGGCGGGCACGATTCCCTACGAGATCCTCACCGGCCTGAACGACCGCATCCCGCGCGAGTTTCGCGGCGGCGACAGCGCGCAATCCTGATGCGCGCCGCATGAAGGCCGGCGCGCAGATCCGCAATCTGGTCGTGGTGCTGGGCGATCAGCTGGACGCCGACTCCGCCGCATTCGCCGAATTCGATCCCGCGCGCGACGCGGTGTGGATGGCCGAAGTCGCCCACGAATCCACCCAGGTCTGGAGCACCAAACCGCGGATCGCGATGTTCCTGGCGGCGATGCGCCATTTCCGCGATGCGCTGATCGCGCGCGGCTGGCGGGTCGAATACCGCGCGCTGGAGATGCACGATTTCGCGACGCTGGAAGCGGCGCTGGCGTCGGACCTGGCTGCGTTTAAACCCGCACGCGTGGTCGCGGTGCAGCCCGGCGAATGGCGCCTGGCGCAGTCGCTGCCGCAGGTCTGCCGCGACGCCGGCGTGGATTGGGCCGAGCGTCCCGATCTGCATTTCTACTCGACCCCGGACGACTTCGCTGAGTGGGCGAAAGGCCGCAAGGAGCTGCGGCTGGAATATTTCTACCGCTGGCTGCGCAAGCGCGAGGACGTCTTGCTCGAAGACGGCGAGCCGGTTGGAGGGCAATGGAATTTCGACGCCGACAACCGCGGTACCTTCGGCAAACAGGGGCCGGGCGCGCTGCCGGCGCCGCGCACGTTTCCGGCCGATGCGATCACCCGCGAGGTCATCGATCTCATCAACTCGCGCTTCGCCGATCACCCGGGCACGCTCGACCGGTTCGACTGGCCGCTCACGGCCGCGGAGGCGCAGCAGGCGCTGGACGATTTCATCGAACATCGATTGCCGCTGTTCGGCCGCTACCAGGATGCGATCTGGTCCGGCGAGCCGTGGCTCTATCACTCGCGGCTGTCCGCGGCGATGAATCTCAAACTGCTGTCGCCGCGGCGCGCGGTGGATGCCGCGGTAGCCGCGTGGCGCGCGGGCAGGGCGCCGATCGAAGCGGTGGAGGGCTTCGTGCGCCAGATCCTGGGCTGGCGCGAATTCGTCCGCGGCGTGTACTGGCTGCGCATGCCGGGCTTCCTCGACGACAACGTGCTGAACGCCGATCAGCCGCTGCCGGCGCTGTTCTGGACCGGCGACACGCAGATGGCCTGCATGCGCGACGCGCTGCGGCAGACTCTGGATCTGGGCTATTCGCACCACATCCAGCGACTGATGGTGACCGGGCTGTTCGCGCTGCTGCTGGGCGTGCGGCCGCGCGAGATCCATGCGTGGTATCTCGCGGTCTATGTCGATGCGGTGGAGTGGGTGGAGTTGCCGAACGTGCTGGGCATGAGCCAGTACGCCGACGGCGGAAAGATGGTGTCGAAGCCCTACGCGGCGTCCGGCCAGTACATCAAGCGCATGTCGAATCACTGTGCGGGCTGCCGCTTCGACCCGGGCGAGGCGCTCGGCCCGAAGGCCTGCCCGTTCACCACGCTGTACTGGGATTTCCTCGACCGCCACGCGGCGCGCTTCCGCGACCACCCGCGCGCCGGCATGCAGTGGCGCAACCTCGACCGGTTGGCGCCCGAGCGCATCCAGGCGATCCGCGAACGCGCCGCCGCGCTGCGCGCGACGCTGGCGAAGACTGCATCTTCTGCCGCAGGCGAACCGTAGTCCTCTGTTTCACGCACAGAGCAGGCTTCAGCCATGAATGATCCAACCCGGACTTGTCTGATCACCGGCGCCAGCGGCGGCGTCGCCACCGCACTGGCCGGGATCCTGCGCGCCGAAGGCTGGCGGCTTGCGCTGGTGGGCCGCGAGGGCGCCCGCATCGCGGCGGCCGACGGCGATCTCGCGATCGAAGCGGACGTGTCCACCGAAGCCGGCGCGCGCGCTGCGCTGGATACCGCCAAGGCCTCGTTCGGCGCGGCGCCCGATGCGGTGGTGAACTGCGCCGGCGCGGTGCTGATCGCGCCCATCACCCGCACCAGCGAGCAGCAGTACCGCGACTGCCTGTCGGCCAACCTCGACAGCGCCTTCTTCGTCGCCAAGGCCTACACGATGGCGCTGCAGGCCGAAAAGCGCGGCGGTGCACTGGTGTTCTTCAGTTCGGTCGCGGCGGGCGTGGGCGTGAACAATCACGCCGCCATCGCGATGGCCAAGGGCGGCGTGGAAGCGCTGACCCGTTCGCTGGCCGCGGATTTTTCGGCGCTGGGCCTGCGGGTGAACGCGATCGCGCCCGGGCTGATGGAAACCCCGGCCACCGCCCGGTTCGTGTCCAGCGAACTGGCGCGCAAGGCGGTTTCCGCGCAGTATCCGCTGGGACGCCACGGCGAGGCCGCCGATGCCGCCGGACTCGCGGCGTTCCTGATATCGCAGCGTGCCGCATGGATCAGCGGGCAGGTCATCGCCGTGGACGGCGGCTTCCTTGGCGTAAGACCCCCAGTGAAGGTGAGTTGATGGCGAACGCGATCGTCTGGTTCCGCAACGACCTGCGCCTGGCCGACAACCCGGCGCTGCAGGCCGCGCTGGACGCGGGCTACGCGCCGATCCCGGTCTACATCCATGCGCCGGAAGAAGAGGGCGCATGGGCGCCCGGCGCCGCTGCCGAGGCCTGGCGCCACCGTTCGCTGGCCGCGCTGGATGCCGATCTGCGCAAGCGCGGCTCGCGGCTGCGGATCTTCCATTCGCCGACCCAGCAGACCCTGCAGACGCTCGCCGCCGCCTGCGATGCCGAAGCCGTGTTCTGGAACCGCCGCTACGAGCCGGCGATCGAGAAACGCGACACCGCGGTCAAATCCGCGCTGAAGCACCAGGGCCTGCGCGCCGAAAGCCACAAAGGCGCGCTGCTGCTCGAACCCTGGCAGGTCGCGACCAAGCAGGGCGGGCCTTACAAGGTCTTCACCCCGTTCTGGCGCGCGGCCAGCGCGATCCTGCATCTGCCGATGCTGCACGACGCGCCGACCACGCTGCCGGCGGTCGACGACGGCCCGCAGGGTTTGCCGCTGGATGCTTTGAAACTGTCGCCGACGCCTCGCTGGGATACCGGCTTCTGGGACCACTGGCAGCCCGGCGAAGCCGGCGCGCGTGCCACGCTGGATGTGTTCGCCGAGGGCGCGCTGCGCGATTACCGCAGCGAACGCGACCGTCCCGACCACGCCGGCACCTCGCGGCTGTCGCCGCATCTGCACTTCGGCGAGATCGCGCCCTGGCGCATCGCCACCGTGCTGCTGTCGCTGCGCACGCCGCGGCTGGCCGAAGAGATCGACGGCTACCTGCGGCAACTGGGCTGGCGCGAGTTCGCCCACCATCTGCTGCATCACTTCCCGCACACGACCGAGCAGAACCTCAACCCGCGTTTCGCCGATTTCCCGTGGGCGAAGGTCAGCCCGTTCATGCGCGACGCCTGGCGTCACGGCCGCACCGGCGTGCCGATCGTCGATGCCGGCATGCGCGAGCTGTGGCATACCGGCTGGATGCACAACCGCGTGCGCATGATCGTCGGCAGCTACCTGTGCAAACACATGCGCTATCACTGGCGCGAAGGCGCGCGCTGGTTCTGGGACACCCTGGTCGATGCCGATCTCGCCAACAACACCCTCGGCTGGCAATGGATCGGCGGTACCGGCGCCGATGCCGCCCCGTATTTCCGCGTCTTCAATCCGGTGACCCAGGCCGAGAAATTCGACCCGGACGGCGCCTACATCGCGCGCTGGGTGCCGGAACTGGCGAAGCTGCCGCCGAAACTGCGCTTCGCGCCGTGGACCGATCCGCTGACGCTCGCGCGCCATGCGCCGGACTACCCGCGACAACCCATCGTCGATCTCGCCCGTGGGCGACTCGCGGCATTGGATGCGTATCGAAGGATCGGCGGCGACGGCGAGTGAGCGCCGTTCGGGTCCATCGCCGCTCGCGTTGACCGCGGCAGCCCCGCGTGATTCACTCGCGACGACCCGGGGAGAGCACCATGGCAGAACAGAAGTCCGCCGCATCCAAGCCTGCATCGAAGCGCCCGCGCCGCGAATCGATGTCGCGCGTCGACACCGCATGGCTGCGCATGGAACGGCCGACCAACCCGATGATGATCACCGGCGTGCTCATGTTCGACGAGCCGATCACGCTGGCGCGGCTGAAGAAGGTCATCGAGAAACGCTTTCTCGACTATTCGCGCTTCCGCATGAAACCGGTCGAAACCCCCGGCGGCATGGCCTGGCAGACCGACGACGATTTCGATCTCGATTGGCACGTGCGACTTTCCGCGCTGCCCGGTCGCGCCGACCAGAAGGCGCTGGAGCGCTTTGTCAGCGCGCTCGCCTCCAGTCCGCTCGACAAGACCAAGCCGCTCTGGCAATTCCATCTGGTCGAGAAATATCACGGCGGCTCGGCGCTGGTTTCGCGCATCCATCACAGCTACGCCGACGGCATCGCGCTGGTGCAGGTGCTGCTGTCGCTCACCGACACCGCCCGCGAGCCCGGCAAGGGCGCGGATCTCGGCCAGGCCTGGCTGAAGCAGGATGGCGCCAAGGTTGCGCGCCGCGTCGGCGCGGTGGAGCGCTACACCAAGCTCGGCACCAAAATGCTCGAAAAGGGCATGGACATGTATCGCGACCCGACGCTCGCCGGCGTGCTGGCCAAAGAGGGCGGCGATATCGCCCGCGAACTGGTGCACGCGCTGGCGCTGCCCGACGATCCGCCGTCGCTGCTGCGCGGCAAGCTCGGCGTGAGCAAGCGCGTGGCCTGGGCGCCGCCGCTGGATCTGGAAGAGGTCAAGGCCGTGGGCCGCGCCTGCGGCTGCACGGTCAACGATGTGCTGATGGCCACCGCCGCCGGCGCGCTGCGCCACTACATGATCGAGCGCGGCGAACACGTCCAGGGCATGACCCTGCGGGCCACCGTGCCGGTCAACCTCCGTCCGCTGGAGCACGCGCGCAAGCTCGGCAACCATTTCGGTCTGGTGTTCCTCGACCTGCCGGTCGGGATCTGCAATCCGATCCGCCGGCTGGAGCACGTCGCCGAGTGCATGAATCAACTGAAGAGTTCACGGCAGGCCATTGTTGCGTATGGGCTTCTGGCTGCGCTGGGCATGGCGCCGGCGGCCGTGCAGGAGATCGCGCTCGAACTCTTCAGCCGCAAGGCCACCGCGGTCGCCACCAATGTACCCGGCCCGCAGCAGCCGCTGTATCTGGCCGGCGGCAAGATCAAGGAAATGATGTTCTGGGTGCCGCAGACCGGCACCATCGGCATCGGCCTGTCGATCCTCAGCTACAACGGCAAGGTCCACTTCGGCCTGATCGCCGACGGCAAACTCGTGCCCGATCCCGACGCGGTGATCCGGCGCTTCGGCGGCGAATTCGAGAAGCTGCTCTACCTCACCCTGATGGGGCGCTGGGAAGATCCGCTGGATTCGGTCGCGGCCGAGGCATTGCTGGACTGATCTGTATTTGACGGCTGACTGCTTTATAGAGCTCGCCTTTGGCGCACCTTTCCTTCCGAGCGCCATCAAGACCGGTGCGCCAAAGACGCACCCTATGAAAGGCAATGACCACTCGGTATTCGGAAGGCCTCATGGCCATCCGGAATTCAAACGACGCCACGGCGGTTCCGCATTCCGCACGACGCCCCGCGCAAATCGCCCAGACAGCCCGCTGTTCAGCTTCCCGCGCCTAAGGTGACTCCGCTTACCGGCGCCCAAGCCGATCAACAGGAGTCTCCGATGCACAAGTCGTCCCACGCCCCGATCGCTCTCGCCATTGCCGCCAGTCTGTTCCTCAGCAGCTGCGCCACCTATACCGGGCAGACCAATGCTCCCGATGACCCCAACCGTACCCAGCGCGGCGCCCTGATCGGCGCGGCCGTCGGTGCGGTGGCCGGTCTGCTCAGCGGCGACGACGCCACCGAACGTCGCCAGCGGGCTCTGGTCGGCGCAGGCGTCGGTGCCGTAGCCGGTGGCGCCGTCGGCGTCTACCAGGACCGACAGGAAGCCGATCTCCGCCGCCGCACCGCCGGCACCGGCATCGATGTGACCCGCGAAGGCGATGTCATCAAACTCAATCTGCCGGACGGCGTGACCTTCGATTTCGGCAAGGCCAACCTCAAGCCGCAGTTCTATCCGGCGCTGGACCAGGTCGCCGCGACCATGGCCGAATACAACCAGACCATCGTCGAGATCAGCGGCCACACCGACAGCGTCGGCAGCGACGAAGCCAACCAGCGTCTGTCCGAACAGCGCGCCGGCTCGGTCTCCAACTATCTCGCCGGCAAGGGTCTGGTGCGCGAACGCTTCGAAGTGGTCGGCATGGGCGAACGCTATCCGGTCGCCAGCAACGACACCGATTCCGGCCGCGCCGTGAACCGTCGCGTCGAGATCCGCGTCGTACCGCTGACCCAGGGCGGCTGATTTCGATCCCCGGATACTGCATAACATCGTCAATCACGGGCCGCCTCAGGGTGGCCCGTTTTTTTTGTCTGCGGCATGGGTGCCGAACCACGCAAGCCCGGGATTCCGCACGGCGGCCCATCGCGGGTGCCGAACCGGTCACAGCGATGCCGCCTTGGCGTGTCCAATCCTGTAACGCCGGCATTCCGCCGGCATTTCGATGTTCATGCACGGCCGTTGCGGTCTCGCCAAGGAAGAACCACTTCGATGCTGTCGATCGCGGTGGAGCAGATTTCGCGGGTTTTGATGCTCTGGTAGTCGGCGCTGGTGAGAAGGCAATGAGGTGCGGGTTTCGACGCCCGTCAGCACCGCGTCGCGCACAGCGAACCCATTGAGCTGGCAGTACGCGAGGGATGGCTTCGCGGATCGCGGCGATGGCCTCGTCGGGCAGGGCCGTGGGGAGAGGTCGCGCTGGCGCACGTCGGGCGTCCCCACTGGCGCTGGAAAGCGATGCCGGCGGGCAGGGCCGCCGGTGTAGCCGGCCGGACCGATGCCCGCGACCAGTCCGGCGTTCGCATTGCGAGCGTCGCACCCGCTATCCTTCTACCCGCGCATCGCCCGGGGAGAGGGTGTCTGATGGGTCGGAAAGGTGTACGTCGGCAAGCATTCCAGCGGCATGAGCCGCTTATCCTTCGCTTCGAGCCGCCTTTGCCCTGGCGGCGGGGAAAGGGAAAACCGCATGCAAACTCCGGCCGATATCGGGATTCACGACCGCGGCCCGCCATGCACAGCGGAACTTGCTTGGGCTAGGCTAAGCCGCCTGAACGGCGGTCCCGCAGCCTGTCGCCACAGCTGGGCGAAGCGCCTGCACCGTGCAGGCACGACACTTCACAATTCAAAGGAATCGCCTTGAGCCACGCATCCACCGCATCCACAAACGATCCCGTCGCGAGCGCACGCGGCCAGCGTCTCTTGTTCCTGGCGACTATTTGCACAGGCTCGTTGCTGCTGTTCCTGGTGCAGCCGATGATCGCGCGCATGGTGCTGCCCCGACTTGGCGGCACGCCGGCGGTGTGGAACTCCGCCATGTTGGTGTATCAGGCCTTATTGCTCGGCGGATACGCCTACGCGCATTGGTTGAATCGTTTCGCGGCGAAGCGTCAGGCAACGATCCACATCGGCTTGTTCTGCCTCGCCGCGCTGATGCTTCCCATCGCGTTGAGCGATGCGCAGCCCGGTAGCGGCAGCAACCCTGTCCTGTGGGTACCTTGGCTGCTGTTGATTTCGATCGGCCCGCTGTTTTTCGTGATCTCGGCGCAAGCGCCGTTGATGCAGCGCTGGTTCGCGCTGTCCGGCGGCGGCGATCCTTACCCGTTGTATGCGGCATCCAATCTCGGTAGTTTCGCCGGCTTGCTCGCCTATCCGCTCGTGGTCGAACCGCTGATGAAAACCGGCGCGCAGAGTTGGCTGTGGTCGGCAGGCTATGTCGCGGTTGGGCTGCTGTCCCTGCTGTGCGCGTTACGCTTGCCGGGTAACGCGGCGACGGCCTCCGCGCCGAGCGAAACCACCGCTGCCCCGGGTTGGCGCGTCACCTGGCGGTGGATCGCGCTCGCCGCGATCGCATCCGGGCTGATGCTGTCGACATCGCTGCATCTCACCACCGATGTCGCTGCGATGCCCTTGCTGTGGGTCATTCCCCTGGGTCTGTATCTGCTCAGCTTCTCGGTGGCATTTGCGCAGAAAAGGGAATTCCCCGAACTGATCGCCAGGCTGGCGCCGTTCCTGCTCATATTCGCGGGATTCACCGCGTTCCTGGGCAATGTGAGTTCGCCATTCAGCATCGCGTTTCTGGTTGTCGGCAATCTGTTCGTGATGGCCTGCGCATTGCACTCGCGCATGTTCGATCTGCGGCCGGCGCCCGAGCATTTGACGCGCTTCTATCTGGCGATGTCGATCGGCGGCGTCATCGGCGGTTTGTTCTGCGCGCTGCTGGCGCCGCTGATCTTCGACTGGACCTACGAGCATCCCATCCTGTTGATCGCCTCGGCATTGGTGGTGGGCGACCGGGCGCTGTTCCGTCGTGCCGAAAACTTCTGGGAGCGTCACCGGCGCTCGATCGCGATTCCGCTGATCATCTTGACGGCGGGATTTTCGCTGTCGGTGGTCGCCTCTGGCGATTTGTTCGGACTGCCGTATGTCGTGCGGGTGTCGATCGGGATAGCCGTCGCGCTGCTGTGCGCTTTTTCCTGCGGTAACCGCATGGTCTTCGCCGGCATGCTCATGGCCACCATGTTGAGCATGAACGGCTGGAAAACCCTGCAGCAGACATGGACCGAAGGCAGCATGACCCGCAGTTACTTCGGCATTTATTCGGTCAAGCCCGTCGACGGCAACGCCATCGCGCTGTTCCATGGCACGACCATGCACGGCGCGCAATCGCGCGAGCCTTCGATCCGGCTCGTGCCGTCGACCTATTACAGTTCCGGCTCCGGCATCGGTCTGGCGATGTCGGCAGTAACGGACCTGTTCGGCGAGAATGCGCGGATCGGGGTCATGGGGCTCGGCGCGGGCGCTTTGTCTTGTTATTCGAAGCCCGGACAGCGCTGGAAATACTACGAAATCGATCCGGTGGTGGAATCGATCGCCCGCGATACGCGTTACTTCACTTTCATTTCCAGCTGCAGGCCGGATGTAGAGGTGGTGATCGGCGACGCCCGCCTCACCATCGCATCCGAGCCGCCCCACAGCGCGGATCTGTTGGTCGTGGATGCGTTCACTTCGGATGCGATCCCGATCCATTTGCTGACCGAGGAAGCGTTCGAAGCGTATCGTCGTCATCTTGCTCCGAATGGATTGCTGGTGATCCATATTTCCAACCGTTTTCTCGACCTGAAGCCGGTGCTGTCGGCGGCCGCGGAATCGGGCTGGACAGCGCGTCTGCGCGAATCCAGAGGACCTCGCCACGACGACAAAGGCGTGAGGTTTTCGTCGTCCGATTGGGTGGTGATGTCGCCCGACCCCAAAACGATTGCAGCGGTTGAAAACGCTACGGGGCCGGCGTACTGGACCGCGCTGCCGAAGACGCCGGGCTTCGAGCGCTGGACGGACACCTACAGCTCGCTGCTGCCCTTGATCATCGCCCGGCATTCGAAAAAGGCGGATTGACGTCGGTGTTCGAATCCTGCATGGCCGCGGTCCATCGATGCGAATCGTTGCGCACCGTCATGGGGCAACGCTGAACACGTCAATCCCGGACGTGTTCAGCGGCCGCCGGTTCGGCGCATGCCCGACCGGCTCACGCCCGATCGATCAGGCGTAACCGATCAGGTGTGATCGATTGGCGGGCGGCGCATCCATGTGTTCCGGCAACGCCGACTCGATCAGCATTGCCACGGAAACGATTCCGGCCGGCGCATCAATCCGCGGTCATCGCCAACGCCAGCGCCTGCGCCACTTCGATGCCGTCGATCGCGGCGGAATAGATGCCGCCGGCATAACTCGCACCTTCGCCTGCCGGGTACAAGCCGCGGGTGTTGATGCTCTGGTAGTCCGCGCCGCGGGTGATGCGGATCGGCGACGAGGTGCGCGTTTCGACGCCCGTCAGCACCGCATCGTGCATCGCGAAGCCCTTGAGCTGGCGGTCCAGCGCGGGGATGGCTTCGCGGATCGCGGCGATGGCGTAGTCGGGCAGGGCGGTGGACAGGTCGCCCAGGCGCACGCCGGGCGTGTACGAGGGCTGCACGTCGCCGAAATCTTTGGAAGGGCGGCCGCGCACGAAATCGCCGACCAGTTGGCCGGGCGCCCAGTAATCGCCGCCGCCCAGCGCGTACGCCTGGCGTTCCCAATGGCGCTGGAAGGCGATGCCGGCGAGCGGGCCGCCGGGATAATCGGCCGGGCTGATGCCGACCACCAGACCGGCGTTGGCGTTGCGTTCGTTGCGCGAGTACTGGCTCATGCCGTTGGTGACGACCTGACCGGGCTCCGACGTGGCCGCGACCACGGTGCCGCCCGGGCACATGCAGAAGCTGTAGACGCCGCGCCCGTTGCGGGCATGGTGGACGAGGCGATAGTCGGCCGCGCCCAGCAGCGGATGCCCGGCGAACGGGCCGAAGCGCGCGTTGTCGATCATCGACTGCGGGTGTTCGATGCGGAAGCCGATCGAGAACGGTTTGGCTTCGATGTGCACGCCGCGCGTGTGCAGCATCTCGAAGGTGTCGCGGGCGCTGTGGCCGATCGCCAGCACCACATGTTCGCAGGGCAACTCCTCGCCATCCTTCAGTACCAGCCCTTGCATGCGGCCGTCGACGATGCGCACGTCCTCGACCCGTGCGCCGAAGCGGATCTCGCCGCCCAGCGATTCGATGGTTGCGCGCATCTTCTCGATCATGCTCACCAGCCGGAACGTGCCGATGTGCGGCTTGCTCACGTACAGGATTTCTTCCGGCGCGCCGGCCAGCACGAATTCCTCCAGCACCTTGCGGCCGTAGTAGTGCGGATCCTTGATCTGGCTCCAGAGCTTGCCGTCCGAGAACGTGCCGGCGCCGCCTTCGCCGAACTGCACATTGGATTCCGGATCCAGCACCGCCTGGCGCCAAAGGCCGAAGGTGTCGCGGGTGCGCTCGCGTACCGCCTTGCCGCGCTCCAGCACGATCGGCCGGAAGCCCATCTGCGCCAGGATCAGTGCCGCGAACAGGCCGCAGGGACCGAAACCGATCACCACCGGCCGGGATTTGAGCGTGACCGGCGCCCGGGTCACGAAGCGATAGCGCATGTCCGGGCTGGGCGAGACGTGGGCGATCACGCGCCCGGCCACGGCCGCAGCGGCGGCTTCGCGCAGTTCCACATCGACCGTATAGATCAGCAGGATCGCGCTGCGCTTGCGCGCGTCGTAGCTGCGCTTGTGGACCGTGAACCCCACGAGATCGTCGTCTTCGATGCCCAGACGTTGCACGATCGCCGCCCGCAAGGCCTCCTCGGGGTGGTCCAGCGGCAGTTTGAGTTCGGTCAGGCGCAGCATTCGGCGATTCGGGGCGGGCGAAGCCGCAATGCTCGTTGAGGTCGGGGGTCGGGCGCAAGCGCGCTCGCCGTGTTCGGGCTGTCGAGGAGGTTTGCCTGTCGAGGAGCTTGTGCCTGTCGAGGAGCATCTGCCCCCGCCTACAATGGCCGACCGCACGACGACCCGGATGCTTCCCGATGGCGACAACCCCGACCGCATCCGCGTCGGCCGATGCGAACTCGACCGACGTGATCGTCATCGGCGGCGGCGCCGCAGGCCTCATGTGTGCGCGGGTCGCGGGCCAGCGCGGGCGCCGAGTGCGCGTGATCGAGCATGCGAACCGCTGCGGCAAGAAGATCCTGATGTCCGGCGGCGGTCGCTGCAATTTCACCAACACCGGCACCACTGCGGCCAATTTCATCTCCGCCAATCCGCATTTCTGCAAATCGGCGCTGGCGCGCTACACGCCGCAGCATTTCATCGAGATGGTCGAGCGTCACGGCATCGCCTACCACGAGAAGGAACTGGGACAGCTGTTCTGCGACGACTCCTCGAAGCAGATCGTGAAGATGCTGCTGGACGAATGCGCCGACGCCGGCGTGCGCATCGATACCGGATGCAGCGTGCAGACCGTGCAGCGCACCGACGAGGGCTTCCGGGTGCGGACCACGCTGTGCGAGTTGCGCGCGCCGTCGCTGGTGATCGCGACCGGCGGCCTGTCGATCCCGAGCATGGGCGCGACCGGCTTCGGTTACGAGCTTGCGCGCCAGTTCGGCCACACCGTTCTGCCGACGCGCGCAGGGCTGGTGCCGCTTACGCTCACCGGTAAGCATCAGGACCATCTTGCCGATCTCAGCGGCGTCGCGCTGCCGGTCACCGCGCACTGCAACGGTCGCGAGTTCAGCAATTTCATGCTGATCACCCATCGCGGCGTGAGCGGCCCGTCGATCCTGCAGATATCGTCGTACTGGAACGTCGGCGACGCGCTGCATCTGGATCTGCTGCCGCAGGACGATGCTTTCGAGGCGCTCGGGCGACTGCGCGCCAAGCGACCCGCGGCTGAACTGCGCACCGTGCTGGGCGAACTGTTTCCAAAACGTTTCGCGGAGCGTTTGTGCGAGGTCTGGTTCCAGAGCCGTCCGATGAAACAGTTCAACGATCCGGAACTGCGCGCGATCGCCGGACAACTACAGCGCTGGCCGCTGATCGCCAGCGGCACCGAAGGCTATCGCACCGCGGAAGTGACGTTGGGCGGCGTCGACACCGATGAACTCTCGTCCTCGACCATGCAGTCTAAGCATGTGCCCGGGCTGTACTTCATCGGCGAAGTCGTGGACGTCACCGGCTGGCTCGGCGGCTACAACTTCCAGTGGGCGTGGGCGTCGGGGCATGCGGCTGGGCGCATGGTATAGGCCGCGAGGGAACGGAAGAAGCCGCAGCCTTGAGGGTGCGATGCCGGCTGAAGAGCCGCTGCGTTACGGTAAGCCCTGCAGGATCCTGTTCGGGGATGCATTCATCTTTCGATCCTCTCTGGCCTGATGCTCCTGGCTGGAGATCACGTTTCGTCGTTCCGCATCGAGTGTCGACGCTGTCCCGTGTTTCTTCCCGGGTTTCGAGATCTGGAATCTTTCTGCTCAAGAAGCGTTGTTGGATCCAATATTGGAATAGGCGTCTCTTTTCCTGCTCGACGATGTGCGGAGAAAGTGAATATTCCTGTGATGTCGCTCTTCCAGAATCTGCAGCAATGTCGCAGCTCATGAGACGCGAGGTTGTCAATGTCGCAATGACGTTGAATGCGTGTTCGCGAACGTAAAGTCAAGGAAATCGATCCTGATTCGTCTGCGAAAAAATTTCGCTGCAGCCGATGATGATGTTGTTTTTTGCGGCGGCTCAACGATCCGTGCGGAGTTAACTGCGAGTTCATACACATTTGCATCCATACCTATATGATCGGCCGCGAAAAGTTCATGATCGACTCGTCATCGACGACTGCAAGCGAACGATGCAAGATGCAACGCGAGCAGAATGGATGCAATTTTCTGCTTTCGCTTCGATGGTTCGTCGATCAGTAACAATCGCGATGTATTCATGTATGCGTTTGGTTGTATCGAGTAGTGGGCAGGACGCGCGGGATGCGCGGAATTCCACTGCTTTCCGTTCGTATCGTCTTGCGTCAGCCATCATTGCGACGGCCTGCGGATGCGAATCCATATTCTGACGATGACTTCAACGAGTCATCTGTTGAAGAGCGGCCGGTTCAGCTCGACAGGACTATTTCATGGAAGAAAGAAGCGCTGCAGTGTCGCCCATGGGCGCAGAGATCACTTCTGCGAACCGTCTTCCCGTTTCGAGGGTCAGAGTCGTGTTCGCGTGGCTCTGGTTGAGCGAAGCGGCATTCGACCTGGGCTCCGCCCTGATCAGCTTCGCGATCGGGGTGTGGATTTTTTCGTTTACGGGGTCCGTGCAGGACTATTCGGTTTCGGTGCTTCTGGCGGCGCTCGCGTCCATGCTGGTGATGCCTGTCGCCGGTACGTTGGCTGATCGCTACAACCGCCGGCGGGTCGTAGCCGGGTGCGATCTGGCCGCCATTGTCGTAACGGTTTCGGTCGTCCTGTTTCTTTCGATTCGCCCGCCTGATGTGGGTGTGCTGTATGCCTACAGCGCACTGGCCGCCGCGATCGCTTCGATGCGTCGTCCTGCGATCCGCGTGGTGATCAGTGCCATCGTGCCGAAGCATCGTTATACCCAGGTCAGCGGGCTGGGCGGAATCTCCCGTTCGACGGTACAGATCGCCGCGCCGATCGCGTCTGCGTTCCTGCTGCAGTCGTTCGGCATGCAGATGGTAGTGGTCACACATCTCGCACTGATCCTGGGCGGGGCATTGCTGGCGTATGCCGCGATGACGCGGGCCGCCCGCCGCCTCGGCGCCGAACATCCGTTGCCGGCGGATGGATCGTTCCTGCTTTCGGCGCGCGCCAGTCTTTCGGGCGCATTGGATTTCCTCAGAAGCACGCCGTTGATGGGCGTACTGATCGGGTATGGCGCCTTCGTGCAGTGTCTGCTGGTTCTGGCAACGGTGATGCTGACGCCGATGGTGCTGTCGACGCATTCTGCCGAGGTCCTCGGCGCGATCATGTCGATCGGCGTCGTCGGTGCGCTCTCCGGTTCGGTGATGGCGGCAAGCCAGGTGATCCGCAAGCACCTCGTGTTGTGGATGCTGCTGTCCGATACCGTCCAGTCTGCGGCCATTCTTCTCGCGGGTGTGACCCAGTCCCCGGTGGTGTGGTCGTTTGCGGCCTTCGTCTGCCTGTTTTCCGGAAGTGCTTCTGTGGCGTGTTCCAGCGCGTTGTGGATGCGCAAGACGCCGTTGGCTCGACAGGGAAGCATCTTTTCCCTGCTCGCGGCTTCGAATCTTCTGGTCATGTGTCTGGTGTTGCTCGTTGGCGGCTATCTGGCGGATGCGGTGCTTGAACCTGCGCTTCTCCACGACGGCGCGTGGAGTGCAACGATCGGTAGCTGGTTCGGTACGGGCAAAGGACGAGGGATCGGATTCCTGTTCTTCGTCGCCGGCCTGTGCGGCCTGGTTCTGAGCGCAGTGGCGCTCTCAAGCGCCAAGCTGCGGAAGCTGGAAACCCTTGTGGCGGAGCGCAGCGACTGAAGTCGTAGCGCCTCGGTGGATCATCCTGGAAGCGAACAGAAGTACAAGGAAAGTACATGGACAAGACTGTCGGTTGTCTCTACCCCCTGAGTTCGGCGCAGCACGCGGTCTGGCTCGATCAACGGCTCGCTCCCGATCTTCCTTGTTACAACATCGGGATCGTCGTGGAAGTCCGCGGCGCGCTCGATCTGGATCGTTTCGAGGCCGCGATCGCGGATACCGTCGAAAGCCACGATGCGTTGAGGATCGTTCTTGAGGAGCGAGACGGCGAGTGCGTCCAGCGGTTCCCCGATCATCGCGAGGTCAGGTTGCAGCGCTTCGATTTCAGCGGCGAAGACGATGCGGAGGCGCTCGCGTGGTCGCATATCGATCAGATGCTGTCCACGCCCTTCGACGCCGAGGACGGGCAGCTGTGGTGGATGAGCTGGTTCCAGGTCGAGCCCGGACGAGGCTACTGGTTGTTGTGTTTCCATCATCTGGTTGCGGACGGATTTTCCGTTTCGCTGGTCGGCAATGCAGTGGTGCGCGCCTACAACAAGCGCATGCGGAATGCGACGGATTCAGCGGGCTTCGAAGAGGTCTACTCGTATCGGGAATTCCTGGCGCACGACGCTGAGTATGTCGGGTCGAAGCGTTTTCTGAAGGACCGGAATTTCTGGTTCGAACGGTTCGCAGCGCAGCCGGAGCCGGTGTTCGACGCTCCACGCGCCGCATCCATCGGATCGCGGAGAAAATGCGGGCAGATCGTGTGGCAGATGGATCGCGCTGTCTATGCGCGTATCGAAACGATGTCGGCCGAGCAAGGCGTTTCCAGCACGCATTTTCTGCTGGCCTTGCTTGCCGTCCATTTCTCGCGCTGGTGCGGTTGGCGGAGCGAGGTGGTGATCGGGATGCCGGTGCACAACCGTACCGGCGCCGTCCAGAGGCGCACGGTCGGCATGTTCTCGGGGATGATCCCGGTCGGAATTTCCGTTGAGCCGATGCATTCGTTCCTGCATACCATCCGCGGCGTGGCTGCCGAGGTGAAACGTTGCTATCGGCACCAGCGGTTCCCGCTTACGGAGATCCAGCGTCACCTGTTGACAGGCGTCAGCACTCGAAGCGGCATGTTCGATGTATCGCTATCGATGGAGGAATTCGCGGGCGACCTGGCGTTCGCAGGCGATGTGATCACGACGAGCCATCCGTTGCATAACGGCTACGAAAGACAGCCGCTGGGCATCTACGTAAGAAACTACGAGAGCGCCAGGCCGGTCCACATCGAGTTCAACTTCGATCCGGACGTGCTTGATGCGGACGCTGCAAATACGCATGTACGCCTGATCCAGCACCTGACGCGCGCGGTGATGGCTGCGCCGCAGACGGCGCTCTCCGAGCTGCCGTGGATGGATGAGACGCAGCAGGCGCTGATCACGAAGACTTTCAATGCGACCGATGCGGCGTTGTCGGGCTCTTCGCTGGTGCACCGCCGTGTGGAAGCGCAGGCCGCGTCGACGCCCGATGCCATCGCCGTGGAGTTCATGGGCGAGGGGCTGACCTATCGCGATCTCGACGCGCAGGCGAACCGGCTGGCGCATCACCTTGTCGATATGGGCGTTGCGCCCGACGAGCGGGTGGCGATCTGTCTGGAGCGCGGCCTGGCTCTGGTGGTGGCGGTGCTGGCGACGCTGAAGGCCGGCGGTGCGTACGTGCCGCTGGACCCGGCGCTGCCGGACGAACGGTTGATGCACATGCTGCGCGACAGCGCGCCGCGGGTGCTGTTGACCCAG